>Ga0160429_1000271_pt1:0-57500 | contig 58915 bp, 70 predicted proteins | sample SolpanmetagenomR_FD_108199 | JGI IMG/M metagenome (GOLD analysis project Ga0160429, IMG submission 108199) | Solar panel surface microbial communities from Lawrence Berkeley National Laboratory, California, USA - R | ecosystem: Engineered > Built environment > Solar panel > Unclassified ... | reverse complement strand
CTGTACCCATGGAGTAGTCCTCGAGTGGTGGCTCTACTGGTCATCGGATCGTTGCTTTGCGTTGCTTTCGTTATCTCGCAGGTGTATCTTGGTGAAGATGGTACCTGTCCGCCACGGATCATGAAGCAGCGCAGTATGGCTGCTAGTACTGTTGTTAAGGTTTGCCTTGGTGCACCACTTATCATCACGTCTTTTTATGTTCCGATCTATTTTCAGGTAAGTCTATCGTCATTGCAAACTGGCAATCATCCTTCATCTCTTCCTGACACTTTCTATGCAGGCAATCAAAGGCACTACTGCCAACGAGGCCGGCAAGAGGCTGTTACCGTACTTCCTCTCTACTGTCGTCTTCGTCATAGCAACTGGCATCCTTTCCCAATCGTAGGCTGCGCAATTCTCGTCGTCGGCTGTAGTCTGCTCAGCACGCTGAACGTGAGCAGCGGCAAAGGAATGTGGCACGGCTATCAGGTACGCAGATTCTTCACAACACCACACTAACCAACTGGAACCACACACCAACTCAATACTTTCATCCCAGATCGTCTACGGCGCCGGCACAGGCGCCTCCTTGCAACAATGCCTCATCGCAATCCAAACCGTGCTCCCGAAATCCGACATCCCAACCGGCACGACCATCCTCGCCTTCACCCAATTCTTCGGCGGCAGCATGTTCGTCGCCGTCGCTCAAACCGTGCTCGCAAACACACTGACCCATCAACTCGCCACCGCGCTGCCGGGTTTCGACGCAAGCCAAATTGCTCGCACGGGCGCCACTGAGATTAGGAATTTGGTGAGCCCGGGAGACTTGCCGGTTGTGTTGGAGGCGTATAGTAAGGGCATCAATAATGTTTTTTATGTTGCGCTAGCTTGTGCTGGGTTGGCGTTAGTGGCAAGTTGTTTTTTGGAGAATTTGTCAGTGTTGACGAAAAAGGAGAATGGGGAGGAGCAGCAGGAGGAGGCTGGTATTGGGGGGGAAGTTTGAGCAAAGATGTCTTGCTTGGGGTAAGAAAGGGAGAAGGCGGATTTGACAGCGTCGTTTGTTGCAGATGTGCTTGCTAATTGTAGTGCCTCCCGAGCAGACAAGACAGGTAGCATAGGCAAGTCACACATCTGTATTACATCTCTTCAGCATGACCTCGGGGACCAACGCCCGAAGAGATAAGACTGCCGCAGAAACAAGTCATGATCAGACTGTCTGACACCGAGGACGAGGATGGACAGGATCATTGTGACGAAGATTGCTTGCCTCTACCTGAGGACGACTTTGTGGGCGAAGGATCTGGAACCGATAATAAACACCAAAATAGCAGTTCGACGGACAGCGACAACGACGACATCATCTACACGTCACCGATCAACCCATCGCCAATCAACCCATCGCCAATCAACCCATCGTCAATCAACCCACCGCCAATAAACCCACCGTCAATCAACCCACCGCCAATCAACCCACCGAGCGAAAGGATCAAAGCAGGGCCTCAGAACACCCACCTTCACCGAGCCAAAGACCTCAAGCAAGAAACGCAAATCGGCGTTTTCTAATACCATCCCTGCGCCAAAGAAATCAAGCACAAGATGTAGAGCAGCGCCTTACAATACCTACAGCAAGCCAAAGACACCAAGTAAGAAGCCAAAAGCAGTGCTCCGCAAACACTTCTACCAAGCCACAAAAAACCAAAGAAGAGGGCTGCTCGTGATACCGAGCAAGACATCACAACATGAACATACGTTCTAGGTGACCCATCGTCGTGGTGAAAGGAAAGACAAACATAAATGTGTAAGCCTGATATTTCGAACTCATCTCACGCTACAGCATCAACAGCACGTCTACTGGAAAAATATCTCGATTGCACCAGGTATGTTCGGCAGACTCTTCTTATGCTTCAAAGTTATCAACCACAAGCCGACGTCAAGGAATGTCAAACGCCCTGTCCATAGGTTTTGGGATCAATGTAGTCTTAGTAGATGGAGTGACGGACAGTAGTATCTTCTTCTATACTGACGGGATGGGCTTTGAAGGATCAAAACGGGTGTTTCCAGAGTGATGCATGCCTCTTTAGAAATTTGGTAATGAGACTACGGGTAATATTATCGGCAGCTCGGTGAAAGTGCTTGACGATGAGCTTCCTTGAACCGGGCAGTGTAGCATTGGATAGGACGGTATAACAGATTCGCACATTCATGCTAGCCTCAAGCTTCAAGCAAGTCAGGTTCGTCATCTCCTCAATCAATATTTCCCACACTCTATTGTCCGGGCTCCAGCTCAACGCCGATAGTACCCTCAATGTGAAGATGAGTCAAGTTTTTGAGGATTGATGTTAAGCAGTTGACCCGACGTATCCGGATCTTTCGCATAACTACAAACTTTGCTTATAGTGGCAATTATACGTTCGATAACTTTTCTGGCAGTTGACACCAGTAACAGCCCCGTTAGATACTTGTTACGTACCATGATACTGGGCTGCGCTCTGGGATGGTAGGGTGTTATAGACGGGTTTTACTCGTAACTGTTTTCGTACATGTTGACGAAAATGTCGGACCCGATAGAGCTGCCGGAGCGGTGTTGTTCGAAAGCGTTATGATAGTCATTGTAGGAGTTGCCAAACGAAGCAGGCATGGAAGGCTGACCTAAAGACACGTCGAATGCACCGTCGTAGTCATTGTATAAGTTGCCGAACTGAGGAGGCACGAAGTATTGATTGGCAGGATCGACGGACAAGTTATGCTGATTCGCGTTGGAGTAACTAGAACGATTAGGTGAAAGAGGTTGACTGTAAAGAGGGTTGGTTGTGTTATGCTGAAATATACTATGACTGCTGGACACTACAGGCATAGAAGGTTGCTGGGGATCGATGTAGTTTGGGGTGGCTGTAGACGATGCGCTGGATATCGCCTGTAAGCCAAGGTCCTTGAAGGGCAATTGGAACCATGAGCCTGGCACGACGAGGTTGCTGACGATCTTCTCCTGGGTGATTCTGACTGCACGATCATAGCTGGCCTTTTCTTCATCAACATGCGCGGTATGCAAACTCCATCACCCAACCCATGGCGTAGTGAGACGTGCGAAGCGGTGGAGAAGGTTGTCGGCCTTCGAAGGGTTGCGAGCATTGCTGGGGTGCTCGAGGGCGTGATCAGAATTCTAAAGCTCGTCAATATCCTTGGCCCAGAAGGTCCGGGATGCGGCGGCAGACGCACTGGAAGATGGGGCCTTGAAAGGGGTGTGAGGAGCTTTGGGGGTAACTGGAAGCGAGATGTCGGCATAGTGGAAGCAAAGCGTGGGTGAAAAGAAAGGAATAGATGAGAATCTTACCTGCCAGTTCTGAGACCAATGTAGAGAGTATGGGAAACTTCATCGCTAGGTCCAGTGAGTGCTTGAGGTGTACCGTGATGCATCTGCTGGTAGGTGAGGCGGTGGGCATAGTACTTGGTGCCGTCGACGTGCACTACACAAATGTCAATAAGAAATAAACTGTGGAAGAAAGAAAGAGGGAATTCTTACCTTGAGAGTAGTAGAATGCAGGGCCTTCCGTCGTGGCATAGGAGGAAAAGACAGGCTTGTGGGTAGGCCAGATGCCTCTGCGAATGCGACCAATTCCGATTTGGATGAGGTGACGGTTTCGTTGCGTGACCTTGCGTTCGTCGGTGATTCGCACAAGCGTATTCATGAGCATTGACTCGGTGAAGATTTGGACAGACATTGTGATGGTTTTTGATGAGAATTGAGGAATTGGGTCATGCAAATGAATGACTTTGAGTTGGTTTACTTGCCGCACTTGTTGCTGCGTTGGGACCAATTGCAAGCACTAGGATGTGAGGTATATACCGAATCATGCCCCTAAAACAATGCTTTTCCTCAAATCCTCTTCAAGTCTTCGTCGTCCCTCAGCGCCTCCCATTGTGATGGGTCATTATCACAAGCAGACTGTGCACTAGTAGACAGTCTTGCCTACGCCTTCCAACCAAGAAAGCCCGAAAGTCTTAGTCTGACCAGCCAGGAGCACCCGGCAAACCGACATCCCACTTCAACAAATGCTGCTCAACCCACAGCGCACAGAACTTCCTGCTCTAATTGAGCACACCCGTTTCTGCAGTGCGGTGCCGGGGGTTATGGGTGTGAGGACTGCTGGGGAGCAGACCGAGGCTGACATCTCTCTAGTAATCAATCCATCTCAGTCTCGACGACAAGGAGAGTTATCACCAGTTGACCGCGGATAGCAGGCCTCAAATGGGTTGTGAAAGGTGCTGATAAGAGTTTAGTGGTTGGCTAACAATCCCTGGCAGAGAATTATCTCAATCTCGTATTGAGGGATATCTTGCCAGTTCGCTGATAGTGATGTAGGTAGAACTAAATAATGTGCGGACTGCCAATGCGAGGAAGACGCAGGCCAGGTCGCATGGCGAAGAGCATATCCCAATTGTCACGAAACTGAAAAACAGGACAGCCCAATCCACTGGGGCACAAATTACAATGATGTGAAGGTTATCGAACCATGTGAGCAAGAAGATAGTAATGAGTAGTGAGCCGTAGCGTGGCGGGGGTAAAGGGATAGGGAGAGGCCATACTTGCTGCCCGAGGCAGGTCGAATACAGTCCGTATCACCCATTTCAACCAATTAAAGTCCATCCCTGTCTCTTGATGCTGGAGTATGCCTGGCTAGTCAACGTACACTGCGTTATAAACACGCAGTACATCTCTGCAGCCGTACTGGCAAGGGAAATCGTACCGAACTACTTCGCAAGGATTGACTATCCTCCATCTATTGACGGCACGAACCATCATCGGAGAGCTCTAGAGACGAGGATACCGTACGTGTAGGCAGCCTTTTCGAGCAAGCCAGTCCAGATCCATGGGTGAAACATCCACGGGCGGAAGCTTCGGAGCGCTCGGCGCAGCAGGGATAGCCTGGACGAGACCGAGCGCTGCATGCACAAGCTGTAAGAAAAAAGTCTGCCGTTGTGGTAACACAGCAGGGCGACTACCAGCGCCGTGGATGTCCTCTTGTTGCGTATGAACGCAGCACATCTCGTTGTATGCTAGTCTTATGTAATGGACGAGGTCGGCCACCCTAAATACGCCCGGAAAACTGGTGGGAAACCAGCGTCTGCGTCTGCCGACTCGAAACACTGGTGTAGTATAGTAGTATGGCCGACTCGTGCCCTCCAGCACAGCGTCTCGAAGCCGAACGCCGTGGTTCCATTCTCGGTCAAAAGAGAAGACAGGTACGGCACTCATTTCGAAAATCAAAATGATAAAAAGTGGGACCCACGGCCATTAGCCCAGCCTTTGCGACTTTGTTGTAAGATACTCGTCTTCTAATCTCTCAGTCCGCTGATTTCCCGGATTGAGGTCATTCTGTTCTGATGAATTTGCTCAGCAACGATTGTGAGTGGTACTGCTCGCGTTAAGCACTTCCTAAGCACTCGACATCGACGACTTCTCACTACGAGTCGGTCTTCTCGGGTCCGAGCACGACACATTTTAATCTTGCGGTCAGCCGGATCTGTGTGTTTCTTGAGCCTTCTGCCTCTGACATTGTTCAATGTTCCAGTAGCTGTTCACTCGACTAATATTGTGTACGCTTGCTAAGATGGAGTTTCGAGGAGCGTAGTTGTGTCTTGGGATGTATCTTGATGAATGCCAGTGTATGGCAATCGTTGAGTTTTCCAGTCACGTTTCGACAACGACCAAATATGAGGAACTGGCTCTGAAGAGGACATGCGGGTACCTGGCTGCTTTGTTTGTGAGGTGGAATTGATGTAGTTATTAGAGGAGAGGATGGTTTCAGGTTTTAGCGAGGTGGGCCGAGGTGAGGTAAGGTTAGGTTATGTGTGTCATGGTGAAATGAGTTGAGTTGGGGTGAGTGAGGTGAGGTGAGGTGAGGTGTGGTGAGGTGAGGTGAGGTGTGGTGTGGTGTGGTGTGGTGTGCTCTGAGATCAAGACATCAAAGAAATCGAGTACTGGAGAGATCAAGGTGTGAGAATGAGTATGAGGTTGAAGCATTGCTGACTGAGAATTGCTGTAGAGGGCAGTCTGTAAGTATCACACAAGCCTTGCTACTTGTAGGCGACCCCGGCCGAATGTCTGTCGCTTACTACTATTCGACAAAGGCGCCAAACCCTCAGCCACAGTCTTCATCCTTTATACACTCTTCCTCGCACTGCTCTGCTCGTATGAACGTGGGGCAATCCAAAGGTTTATTCCAGTCACACCTGAACTGAACGACGAAGAGCTACCACCAAGCTCGTAGTAAGCCATCCAGCTTACAATAGAGTTCATCTGGAGCTATAGGAGCAGATGACGGCAGGGTGTTTACTGCACCCGGTTATGGATAGGCCTGGAGCTGAGACGGCGGCGAAGGCGAGAACGACGAGGGTGGAGGAATGCATTGTGGTTGTAATAATAGTGGTTTTGGGTTGGAGAGATTGGTAAGAGTAGTCTCAAAGGAGGAAGAGTGTGGTCGGAGGTCGAACTCGAAGGTGGACTTGCGTAGTTGATTTGTCAATTCAGATGAAGAGCTGGAGGACAAAAATAGCGGCAGTCGAGGGGAAGAGAGATGTCGAGATGTCTCTCAGAGCTTACAGACCCAGAAAGGCCACGTGACTTACAATTGACAACTATAGCCAAATCTAGAGCTAGGTGGTGAGGGAGCGAGGCGAGCGTCCAGTCTGAGGCCGAGGCCGAGGATAGTGGTACGTGCCATTACAGATGTATTAGCAAAGTGAACACAACATTGTCAAAGAGACGAAGACTGGTGATGATGGCACTTGACGGCCATATATGAGAATTGTAATGAATGCCGGGTATAAAGCTTGATGCAATGTACCATCGGCTCAGCCCAAGTTGCGACGAAGTAGTCATGATGTTATTCCGGGACGTTAAGTCTGAGGGTGAAAAACTCCCAATTTTCAGGCCAGAGCAACATGATTGACAGGTTTGACAAGCATGGGAAACCAGGCCAAATCAAAAACCGATATGAGATATAGTTGTTCCTAGTCCACCTCTTGCATGACCTTTGAAAGTGTCGGGGAAATTTGATGAGAAGAGGTCAGACCAGCTGAACCTTATCGAATGGCAGCTGATGGAGAGGATGATGTTGATGGATGAAGCATGGTGGTATAGACATGTTTGTTTCATCCCAGAGATGTTGTTGTAGTGTCGCATCGCGGTGTCTCGAAGACAGGTCCGTTCCAGGTCCACCTTTTGGAAGAATCCTGGTGATGACGGCGTAACGCAATAAGAAGAGGTCAGACCAGCTGTATCATGTCGAAGAAAGGGCGACGGAAAATATGACGTTGGTGAAAACAATCGTGATAGTGCAAGACCTGCCAATAAATCGACCAAGCCATGAGACATGTCTGTTGGTCATCCACCTCTTGCAAAAATATTGGTAATGACGGCGCAAACGTGATAGAAAGAGGTCAGACCAGCTGAACCACGTCGAACTAGCAGGCGACCGAGGATGGTATCAATAGGATGCGTCGTGATTGTATAGGACGGCCAATGGTTCAACCAACCCATCAGGTATGTTTTAAGTCCATCTCTTGCAAGAATCCTGGTAAAGATGGTGCAAGTAATGAAAAGAGGTCAGACCAGCTGAACCATGTCGAAAGAGCGGGCGATGAAGAGAATGGTGTCGGTAGGATGAGTCGTATTGGTGCAGGACGTTCCGGGTTGTATTGAATGTGAGGTTGTTGAAGTGTCGTATAGGTGAAAGGCTCCAGACTCGTCCAATCTTCCTCATCTTCAATGTCATTGGTCATGTCCACGCAGAGACAATGAAGCGCAATACAGCCACCACCAATTGCACGTCCTCTACCTGCACCCTTGACCATATTATGGCTCAGACTTGCCTTTCGTTTGACTATCATCTGAAACCAAATGCCACACTACAGCCAGAAAACAGCGGCTCACACACTCATCGCAAGCACAATGAAGAACACTAAGCAAGGGTGGACCCAAGCCTCCAGCGCAAAGCACAACGGATGTAGGTCATTCACCTAGTGGTAAAGCTACTAGTGAAAGGGATCGGCCTTTCACCTCCAGTGCAAAGCACAAAGGAAACGTGTCGTTTTCATCACACCGGCGACGATGATGCGAGAGGTTATCGCGTCTGTAGAGTGACAAGGAGGTTCCATCAACAGTATCTGTAGAGCGTACTCTATGCTGTCATCACTGCCATTGTCTTTGCGGGTGCGTCGGAAGGATCATTGAGGATCTTATTGGGACTTTGGGACTAAGGCTTGCACTACCAATATGGGACCTGGGACTGCGATTGGACAGCTCCTCACACTAGGAGCAGGGACTTGAGAGGCCAAACATACTACCACTTTACACAAAGGTTCAGCTGATTGGGGCCAATGTACAGCAGGTCAGCCAGGACTACTGCGCGCCTTCCACCACCCTTCCATCGTACGATCAATCACGCCCTCACCTGCAGCGATAGTGATCTCAAGACGGACAGTGGAAGGCAACGTCACAAAAGCCAAAGGGACAGAGAGCTGAAGAGAGGAGAAAAGAGAAGAGAGGAAGGAGAGGTCGAGAGACGAGTGGTCACATGAGAAATTGCTTGGCAGGGATTTCTTGCGCGCTACCCTATCGAGATTAGATAATCCTGCTATCACTGCGTAATGTCGTGATGGCCTTCTGTAAGTATTGGTCGAGTACGACGAGTACACCGTACGTCAAGCAGACCTGACTGGATCCGAACGCCTCTGGCTGCCAACTATCAAATTGGCATATGCACACGAAATCGTGCTCCTTCGTCTTGTTGTCCTCCTATCACGGCCGACCTCATTCACAACCACAGTCTGTGCTTCGATCATTTTACTCTGCTGGACAGAAAATTGTTCCATAATGTTCTGCCATCATTGTTCAGGGATCATGTTTGATGCACGTAATCTGGAGGTTTTGAAGGAAGTGCTGGGCATAAAGAGATGGTCTGTTGAGGGAACATTTGAGCGTATATCAAAGTATTGTAAGACATTGTCATGAAGAAATGGATTGACAGATAGACAGTCGAGAGGCGAATGTCCAACAATTACTGTATCAGGCAAGAGCGCAACCTATCACAGTCAATAGAAGGCGCCCAATGCTGCAGTAGTCCAAAAGAATATGTATAATCTGTGCATGCCATCTATATCATCTTCCAGTACATCTAATGCATCACTTGCCAATTACACTCACAGCATCACGCCTCCTTCTTCGTTCTCCTCTCCCATTGTACCTTTGCCGGTCGCATCGGCTGACTGAACAGACTGGAATAATCTGTATCAACAATGCCATTCTTCTTTCCCTCATTCCACACCTTGACCTCCCTCACTATCGTCGCAATGATCGTACCAAGCTGAAGATATGCAAACTGCTCGCCAATACACCTATGCCTGCCAGCACCAAATGGAAGGTATGGAGACGCACCACCTTTCGAGACGAGACCGTATCCATAATCGATCTTGTCTTCCGCTGGATCTTCGTCTCCATTGCCTGTGACGACAGCGTCTTTATCCCATCGATGAGGATCCCATGCGTCAGGGTTGGGGAAGTATTGCTTCATCTTACTTGTAACACCAGGTGCTGAAAGGAGGACATGCGAAGTAGGAATGACGAAAGGTGTGCCCTCAACTGGCAGAGGGTTTGTCACTTGTCGCATAATGCTGTGGATGGGTGTATGGATGCGCAGTGTTTCCTTGACGACTTGAGCGTTCAACGTGAGTTTCTGGACGTTCTCGTAAGTCAATGGTGGCAGATCACCTCCGAGGACGCGCTTTTGTTCAGCCAGTAGTTCTTCAATGATTTGAGGATTCTGCGCCAGTCGCAACAAGATCCAAGAAGAAGTGCTGGAGGAAGAATGCTGGCCAGCCATAAGAAGCGCAATCATCATGTGGGCAATTTCGAGATCAGGAATAGGAATGCCATTCTTGTACACGCATTGCATCAGATTCCAGATCATATCTTCAGAGTCCTTGTTGGCACCTGCTCTTCGCTGCTTGATAATCTCCATGTAGGTATCCGTCATCTTCTTATTGGCCATGTCGCGCTTGCGGTTTTGTGGAAGAGGTGCCCATGGAAGCATGAAGTTGATCGGAGTAAAGCCCATGTCGAGATCGTGGAAGTAATCGGCGAATGTAGAGTCAAACTTTGTGCGGACTTCGCGTCCTTGTAGTGTACGGGAGGCAGTGTAGATGGTAAGCTCTGCCATTGCTGATGTAACATCGAGTGTGCCGGAGTTGCCTTGAAACCATTTGGAGGTGGTGAGGAAGTTTGTGGTTTCGTCGACAATGAGAGGAACGTAGGATTCAAAGGCTTCTGTAGTGAGACCGAATTTGACGAACTGTGAGAAGACAAGATGCATTAGATGTGCTGAAACTCTTGTGGGATTGGAAGACCAAAGTACAATCTTACCTTCTTCTGCTCCATGAGTTTCGCATTCGGGCAATCATAGACGACGTCTTTACCAAAGACCGGCGCGGTCAATGGTCTGTATATTTCTTCCGCGTTGACGTCTTTGTGCTTTGCGTTCAAAATGAAGTCGTTTCCTTTTGTACCCAAGCACACGGTTGTCTTCTTTCCAAGCAGAATGAATGTGAAGACGTCGCCGTACTTTTCGCGATTGTCGAAGAAGAACTTATAAGGCTCCATGCCATAGCCGATCGTGCTGCCTATTATGGGGAACCAATGGAAGACGACTGGCGGCTCATGAGGGTTGCGGAAGAGGAGTTGGTTGAGGACATTGACGACAACTGCGAGGGCGAGGAAGGACACGAGTGATGCTAGGACGATGACAAAGATTGAGGAGTTGCCGAAGAGGCGCTCGATTGGTCCAGCGACGACGGTAAGAACACCCATAGCGAATGATGTTGCAGGTTGACAGTTGTTGTCGGGGATTGGGCCAGATGGGAAGAAGAGATGGAAGACGTAAAGGAGCAGTACAAGACCAGTAAGGACGACAGCAGTTGCCTCTGACGCGAACGAACAGCCTTTTCCAGCAGCAGTCGATGGGCCTTGTAGATGTTGTCGTCGTCGTCAACAAAGCAAGAGGCGGCGAAAACAAATCGTCTCGACCCAAACTTTGAGGTGGATAAAGGGTCCAGGTTGAACGAGAGGAGTTCATGCCGGCCAGCATTAACTTTTGTACTTGAAACACAACTGAGACACTCACTTTTGGACTGATACTGCTGTCGCAATGGTAATTACTTCACGTGTAGCTGGTGCCTGCAGATACCAAGCTAAGACATTCCCAGGCACCACGCAAACCAATCCGAGCCCGCGCCGCTCGCGCTTCCGCTGCCACCTCAAAACCAGCCTCGACCTCAACTCCAGCAACGCCTCCCAAGAAGTCAATACTCAAAGGCGACACCCTCACCAATCGCCCTCACATCCCCTCCTCATCCCTCTTCAGTAAGAAAGACAAGCGAGCAGTCAAACATACCCACCTACTCAACCGTTTGTCAAGCTCAAAAGCAGTCTCCTCACGCATTTCCAAGCCATTGAAGCGCAGTCGCAAACCCAAAGCTCTATCTGGAGGTAATCTCAGTTCCCTTGCTGCTGCATTGCCGGATTCCACGGAGGACAATGGCCTGGGCAATAAAGGAAATAGCACAAGCGAAATCAAGAGAGTGCTGCTTGGTGCGAGTTTGAAGAGTAAAAGTGGTGTGCAGAAGAGAAGGGAAGAGGTCGCAAAGCTAGAACGAGAGAGAATGAAGGGCAACATGGGCGTTATGAGTAGTGCTGCTGCTGGTCAGAGTACTTTACCAGGACAAGACAAGGACACTCAAGCAGGAGGAAGTACGTGGGCAGCCTTGCGAGCACATATTGCACAATCAATGGCAGTGCAGAAATGAGCCTGGAAATCTGCCTCGGGACATTGAAAGGATTCAGTCCTCGGATACAGGGCTTGCGATATGGGTCGGTCGTCATAACAAGACCATGAAGGATTACGACTGTCTAAGACCACACGACTGAGCCGACTTGCTTTGCAACAAGATTGACTACAATTCTCCAAGGATGACCAACGAGAAGACTGACACTTCATACAACATCCTATTCCACTTGGACTGGCATAATGCAACCTGAAGTAATGCGTTACCAGCAGAGATAGTATATACACCGAGCTGGACAATATTCGAGAATGCCACGACACAGCACACCTTCTCGAAGCATGGAAAGGTGCTCTATGCACGGTCATATGAGTCGAGCAGTCTGGCACATCTACCAAAGATCATCCTTGCTTTAGGACAATACAACTCTAGTTGTGGTTGAGATAGCCGGCAAAGGGCAGTTATCAACATTCACAAATATCAGGCATAGCTACAAGATGTGCGGCCTCCCTGGAAAGCAACAAGAGTTTCCTGATGGTCGTCGAAGAGTCCGAGAAGTTGAATGGCTTGCCTGAGCCATCGCACAATAGTGTAAGGTCGATGAATCCGTGACAAGATAGCACGATGGCAAGAAGAGATACTCACGTGATCCGACCAATATGGAAAAGGATAATAATGTCTGAAGAGAATGTCTGGTACCGTATACATTACAAGTCACCAGAAAACAAAACGAAATTCATCACTTGTGCTCAGACAAATATGACATTTGATTCCTAAGTTTCCTCTCCGCGCTCAGATCAGTGCTATCTAAATCGACATCAATGTTCCTGTCTTCTTCGATCTCCATCTTTCCTTCCTTCAAGCTCAACATGACCTCTCGCAAGCACCCTTCTCGTATGAAATACGAATCAAAAGAAACATTCGATGTAGAGTATTCAAAGTCTCGATTTGGTAGCCAGTCGTATAGCTGCACGTCGAAGAAATATGCCATCTGCAGGGTCGATGAAGACTTTAAGAGTTTCCGTAAATGTGATGATGATGCTCGTGTTAGAGAAAAGTGTGACGACGATAATAGTGACAACAAGAGCGATGTCACCATATTCTTCGACGACGAAGAAGAGCCAGGGTCTCAACATGAGACACAGAAGAAAGAAGAGCACACAGCTTCAGCAGCACAAGCATGGTTGAGTCGTGTAAAACCAACAGAAAAGGACTTGATCACAACCACGCCTCAGCACAACAACAACGAAGACAACACCAGCAGCGACGAAGACAGCAGCGACGATCACAACAGCGACGAAGACAGCAGCGACGAAGACAGCAGCAAGGAAGCCAGCAGCGAGGAACACAACAGCGACGAAGACAACAGCGACGAAGACAACAGCGACGAAGACAACAGCGACGAACACCACACAGAGTCAAAACAATCCACCAAGTCACCCAAATCAAAATCAAAATCAAACCCAAAACCAAAACATAAGCCTTCATCTTCACCAAACCACAGCCGCACAGAAACAAGCCAATCATGCTGGGAAATCCTGCAAACCCCCACTGGCTCGATTCTCAAAATGGGCGCAACATGCGCCATCATCGAAGCCAGAATAGAAGATACAACGCGCGCCGAACTCATCGAAACAAGCCGAGCTGACTTGTCCATCATTCCCTTCCACGGCCGCTTATCTCGTCGCTACGAATTTGAAGTGCAAAGCCTGGCGCGACACAATAAATCTATGGCGAATCTGGACTACTTCTGCGAATTGATGCGACTTAATAACAAGAGGATGGAGGAGATCACCGAACAACTAAATGAGTCTATGGCGAAATTAGACCACTTCCTTGAATTGTCCCAGCTTAACAACAAGAAAATGGAGGAGATGGCTGAACGACTAGCGACACTTGGAGGTTGGCGTGGCGTTGCGAATTTGCTGGCGCAGAGGGATCGTGATGAGGATGTGGAGAATGAGAAAAGAAGGAAGAAGAGCAAGTGTCATGATAGTGAGTTATTGTGCAAGGAGGCTGGGGAGGAGAAGGACGAAGTGAGTGGTTGTGATGCTGGGCCTTTGGAGGATTTGTAGGTTTAGTAAGTGGTGATGTCGTCGAGAGGTTAGAGAAGTTGCATTTGGGCTGTGTCTTTTGGTTATGCTTCGTCCTGATAGCCCGCTTTTTTGTGCAGGAATGACATGCAGCTATAGCAAAGGTCTGCACCTCGTTACGATTGTTGATGATGTTTGTGCTGAGAGTGTATGTGTGTATTTTCCAAGCACAGTTGTCATCAACAGCTGTGGCTGGATTTTATCTAAGCCGTTGGAGATGGACCCTAACTTGAGTTTGGTGGCCTCAAGGTCTGGGTTCGACTGATGAAGGTATTCAGGATCTTGTTTCGAGGCTGCCTAACACGCACATCAATGAAGCTTAGCGTAGTTCGAGAGCTGCAAAGTTCTCCCTGCACGAAGGTAATTGGTTTGGTGGTATTGCCCCCTACACTTGACCTCAAATCCTTCTTACAGCCTGATCAGCTGTGAGGGGGCAGAAAAAACTTCGGTTTCTCGTCGCAATAACTTCCCGGACGCGGGGAGTTCGAGTTTTGCTTCCTAGGGTGTCATTTTTTTGTTTTGTGGGCTGTGAATTTAGTAGAACGAAGATGTAGCAGTGCACGATAGAGGTTATTTTGTTTTAGGTGGCCTTGTCTTTATGTGTTCATGCAACCAGGCGTTTTGTGTTGTGCTTGAGTGTATAATCTATAGTCGCCGAAGAACTACTACCAATAAAGGGTAATCAAGAGCACAAATCTATCCGTCGCACATAATGATGACGGACATAATGTACAGTAACATGCTCTCGTTACCTTCCCCCGAATAACGCCAGGCTCAACATATCATGACCACCCTTTATCGCTAGGCATCACTACGTCGTTTGTGGAAGTTAATGACGATCGAGCACGTCTTTAGTCCTCTTGTCTGTACTGGGAGTGCGAGATTCGAGGTCGCTCTGCAAGCTCACGTTCCTGCCAAAGAAACACTGTTAGGGCATCCAAGCGAAGATATTGGCGAACGAAGAAGCCCTTGAAGAACTTCCTCCACGGTTCACTAGCGTCACATATATAAATGAGGTTGTCAATCAGGCAGCTCGAAAGTTCGAGCTACAACTTATCCAAGGACTCGGCGCAGCTGCGGCTCCTCCCGGTCACAGCAATGCTGTGTTGACGGCGATCTCGTTACAGCAGCCGCGAGTTCGGGACTGCACAGGCCTTATGTAACCTGAAACTCTGGTGTCGTGTGACTTCTTCTTCATTGCTTGGTTGCCTCGGAGCATTGGTGGCGACTGGTTCATTTGTTGAGCTTTATTTCTGGTTTGCTCCTGAATATTCTCGATGACTGGTTCTCCATATTGAGCTAGCATGTCCGGCAGGTCTTTGAGTGTACAGGTTCGACCAGCAACTAGGTGCGACACGACGAACTTGCTGATGGCGTACATCACAGTAGGAGATGAAGATGCACTCTGTGATATTGCTTGTGACCTTGTCCACGTGTACTATAGTCGTCTCATCGAAACGGATCTGCACAAGTCATTCGATGGACAGACCGCCATCAGTTTGAGTGTTCATAGCCCTTGAGTGCAGGCCTCGCAGCTCAGTTGGCATGTAATCCGCGTTGTGGAACACAAAGGAACTTGTGCGTAGGACACACCATTTGTAATGCTGTTGTGGTGGGTTGTTGATATTGCCGTTGGCAGAATTGAACTGATTTTGGCAGCAGGTTGTATCACGTTGTTCGTGATCGCACTGGGATAGCCGTAAGGGTATGAAGTACTTCATTACTGTTGGTAGTGAGAGCGAAGTAGCGCGCCGTGCCAACCGTGCGACTCTGATGTTGTTCTGTAGTCTCCGCGCCTCTTTCGGGGAGAATCTGGGAATACCAATGGCTTTCGCTTTGCCGTCTCTTGACTAGCTCCTTCATTGCACACTATGTAACAACATAATTCGTATCGCTGACAGCAATCTTGCTTGGGTCGTAAGGATTGTTCCTATGATATTCTCCAATTGTCTCGACTCCAATGTTCTTTCCTGTACAATCCGATGTACAATCTTCGCCTCTTTCCCTTCCAACTTCTCCTTTCCTGACTGCACGTAATCCGTCACTGCGAGCTTGCACAATTCCTTTAAAGCACTGGGATCGGCTTGTTCAGCCTCCGTGCACTCTGCCGCTACCCAAGCAGTTGAGCCCTCATAGTGCACCTCCATACAGAACACCTGGCCAGGACCAAAGGCGGTCAAGGTGGCATTGACTACAACAAGCTCTACACACGGCCGGACCAGGACCTCATTGACACGTGGCTCGAACAATGTGGTCTGGACCAAGACGGCGTGCGGTCACTCCCCTTGCTCCAGAGGCGGCATATAACATCTCGCCCGAAATGCTACTTTGCGCCTTTCGCTTGATGTCGTTGTCTTCGTAGATGTATTGTGAGGCGCTTCTATGCACTTTTTGATGAGCCACGTGTTGATGTTGTCTTCGTCGCTATCTGTCGAACTTTATCGGAGAACGTTAGAGAGCGAAGGATATACTTCTGCTGTCTGTGCTGTACTGTCGCATTTCAGAATGTAATTGTAAGTAAATAATGCATGTTTCAGGCTTCGACAGCGATTATCTCGGGCTTCTCGATATTCGCCGCTGGCTGAGAATCCTTCAGCCATGATCTCGTCCTTAGGCAGAGGCAGGCAATCTTCGTCCTGGTCCTCGTTTCCAGCCTCGCCCTCGCTGTCAGAATATGACAATGATTTGTCGTTTCATTTCGGCAGTGTTAGCTTGTCGGGCGTTGATTCCTTCGGTCTTCATTCTTAGCAATTCGGCATACTGCGAGGCCTCTTCATGAATACCGCCGATACGCTCAGCACTTCCTTGCGACCGTGACACCAACAAAGGGCCACATCGAGCCGCCATCGTATACATTGACCCCAAGATAGGTAAATCATCGTCTAAGATCACGAGCTGTAAAAGCAGCCATCCATTTTCAAGGTCATTCAACGGAATTGGCTCGAGCCATCGCACCCAATGTGTTCACCTTCATCGTGCTCATGAGGTCCCTCATCTTCACTTCAACGTCGTCATTGCACCGCTGAGCTGTTGGCGAATAACTTTTCATAACACGCAGCTGCGCTAGACATCGTCGAGGTCTAGTCCCTTACACGTCTGGCACATCCTAGAAAAGTTCGATGAAGCACGCAAAGAACTTAACAGGATTGGTTGAAGCAATGAAAATGGATATGTGTCAGACTATGACATGAGGTGACTGCACCCTCAAGATCAATATACATGGATCATCCCAGCGAAACATTGTCGTATGGTCTGACAGTGTTGCATCTGATTAAGCTGAGTAAAAGTCGTAAAGGGTGATGGCGAGCAAGAGATAGAGATCGACGTAATCATTCCGAGATCAGAGCTGGACCGATTGCTTCGTGGGAGTGAGCGTCGTTCTAAAGTTTGATTATGCTGAAGGAGATGGATTGTGGGATGGACAAGGAGAGGGAAGATAGAGAAGAGATAGCCGTAGCTACGGCGAGCTCAGTGCCGTAGCTGGTTGTATTGGCTGCATGGGTTTGGCAGATGGATTGGAGCTGGAGAGAATGGAAAGCTTTAGGACATACATAGCAGCACTATTGATATGCTTGTAACCCATCCTCAATGCAGTCAAGGCGGCACCTTCTCGTGCGTCCCCCATTCTTGCCATGATCTGAAGCCAATTGCAGGGGGAGATGCGCCAGTATTCGGCTTGAATGTCTTGATGCCACGTTGCTGCTAGATGGTAGTGATCTGTTTTATGAGGTTATGTGGGTGGTGAAGGGAGGTGACACGGATGGTACTTGAGCGTGAGGATGATGTAAGTGAGGTGAAAATAGGACGTTTGTTGATGGAGCAATAGAGTAGCCCAGTCTTCTTCTCCACGATTTCGACAAGTATAAAACGAGGACAAGCAGTAGTCATGTATATTCCTTCTACTTCAATCTTCATGCATAAATCTACCTTCACTTACAGACTTTCTCTCCCCTAGCGTGGGTGTGGTAGCGAGTGCAGAATTCGGTTTGCTTAAGGTATAGTGCTTGATCAGCTCCAGCAAGCCTCTTTAAAGCAGCCGGTTTCAGCGCCATATCTAGAGTCTTGCTACAGCCAAGCATCTTACACTAGAAGCTGTGGTATCGAGGACCTTGGCAGAGTTCGTACAAGGCAAATTCCTTCACTGCGACTTTCATACGCTCCAGCAATGCCCACGTATACTGCGAAAGCAAAGTCTGGGTGGATCTCTTCTTTTGCCTCGCGGTATTGCTTAAGCATGACACACGGCACGAAACTCCGGCCGTGATGCGAAACGTCATGCCTTTCTCTCAGCTCCATTGGGCTTTTGACAATCCAATGTCCGTCTTGTTGCCTCGCACTCTCCGCATCAGAACTACCTTTATTTCTGCCAGCTTCCAGTCCAAACAACTACTTCATACAAGAACAATGCCACCACTCGACCCCTCCACCCTCACGTCCATCCCCACCTCCTTCGCAACAGTCTCAATCGGCTACTCCGACTCACACACCCTCCCAAAGAAACTACACGCCCTCTCCTCCGCTGGCTTCAAAGGCATCGAACTAGGCTTCCCCGATCTCGTCAGCTTCGCATCTCAACACCTTAACAAATCCGTCGCAGAAAAAGACTTCGACGATTTAGTTACTGCCGCGGAAGAAGTTAAGAAGATATGTGAAAAGGAAGGATTAGAGATTATGCTGCTGCAGCCTTTTGCGAACTATGAAGGATGGAAGGAAGACAGTGATGAGCAAAAGGAAGCTTGGGAGAGAGTGGAAGGATGGTTGAGGGTGCTGAATGCTACTGGTTGTAAGACGTTACAAGTACGTCCTTTTCTCCTCCTCCATTTTCTCTTCCCTCACGTCAGCCCAAATTGACAATCCAAATCACAACTAACACACTCACACAGGTCGGCTCAAGCGACTCCCCCTCCTCCAAAATCACAACCTCGCGCCCTCAAATCGTGCGCGACCTCCAAAAACTCGCCGACCACCTCGCTCCCCACTCCAAACGCATCGCCTACGAAAACTGGTGCTGGTCCACCCACGCCCCCGACTGGTCCGACGTCTGGGCCATCTGCAAAGCCGTCGACCGTCCCAACTTCGGGCTCTGTCTCGACACGTTCCAAACCGGTGGTGGTGAATGGGGCGATCCCACTTCAGACACCGGAATACTCAAGGGCAAGAGTCGGGAGGAAGTTGACAAAAGTTTTGCAGCGAGTATGACCAAGTTGGCGCAGACGGTGCCGGCGGATAAGATATATTTGTTGCAGATTAGTGATGCGTATAAGCTCAAAACACCGATTACGGAGGCTGATGAAGATGGGTTGAGGCCGAGAGGTAGGTGGAGTCATGACTTCAGACCGGTCCCGTTTCAGGGCGGGTATTTGCCTGTTGTGGATGTGGCGAGGGCGGTGCTCAAGACGGGGTTTAGAGGCTGGTTTAGTTATGAGGTGTTTGATTCTGGAGCTGATGGGAAGGGAAAGGAGTATGATTTGGATGAGTATGCGAAGACGGCGTTTCAGTGTCAGGAGAAGTTGATGAGGGAGTGTGCTGAGGAGCAATAGAGACTGTAGCAGGTGGCGAAGTACGTATGCTCATGCTTAGCGTCCATATTATGCTTCAATAATGTATCTTGTATCTGGTGTTGTAACCTATAATGTGCCATACAGTATCGTGCTTACCATCATCTGATAGAGGTGGAACATGTCGTCGTCAGGTATTGACTGCCAGCCTGAGCTCGGGGTATACATGTACTGTAATCTTTGCCATCTTTCCAGAAATCCATGTCTTACGTTGCAAAGCTCCTCACAACCATCTCTTCACTCCCATCCTTTTCCTCCCTCGACTTCCTCGCCCCACCTAATCACACACCGAACTCTCTTACCCAACCTTCATTGTCGTTGTTCTTGCCAAAATCAGGTGTAGTTGCCGATTGCTTCTTGCCGTGAACCTTGGGAGGGCCGTTCTTGCGATGACGTGGGCGAGACTGTTCCTTTTCAAGGCAGCTATGTGCGTGTCAGTCAGTGTATCAATTAGCTATGCGCTAGGCAAAGCAGATCTTACTCATTAACCTCCTGTGCTGTCAAAGCTTGTCCTTTCTCTTGCTGGACACGCTCAATCGATTTCCGCTCAGTTGACAACACAACCCTTCCATATAGCTTGATATCACTTAGTGCAGACTCCTTCTTCATATCGCATGTCTCTCGAGTGATATTTTGGTTGAGGGTAGTTTGCTTCGAGAAGAGCTCTTCGGCTTTGTCAATCTTTCCACCTCGCAGAAGCATCGAATAATGCAGGAAGGGAGCTTTTAAAGTGAAAACTGGACCCCTGGAAAACATACAGTTCGCCCACTTGCGGCTGCCATTTTTGACAAAACCAACCTAAAGTGATAGCTAAGGAGCAAAGGACACACACAATAGTATTGCATTACCACTAACCACCCCTAGAGCGGCTACATAGCTACATAAACTATCTACACTATCTATCTCAATTCGAGCAAACTAGCAAACCTATCAACAAGAACGAAGCAAAGCTATTAACTATCTGATGGAGCAAACAGCAAAAACAAAGCAAAGTGAATCCATCTATCTACCTTCCAATCAATACCCGAATAACAATCTCTCAACAACCCTCTCCTGCACACCCGGATTGATTCTGCACAAGCGATCCAGCACATCAACATCAATCGTAGACTGTTGACCTCCAACATGTCCTCCGTAAATGCCATCTTGCTGTTGAAAGAGAGGAGCGTTGTTGTTGTAGCCTTGTTGAAAAGGAAAGTTGTTGCCATAGCCTTGTTGATAAAGATGATTGTTGTTGTTGTTGTTGTTGTTGTTGCGGCGATTTGCTCGTGCAATCCTCTGACGCTCCCCTTTCGTTAGACGTGGAGCATGCTGCTGCTGACGGGCGTTGTGGACCTGTCGTGGTGGCTGTGGTGGACGAGGTGGCAGTCCGAGAGGCTGAGGTGGACGTGGTGGCAGTCCAAGAGGTCGAGCGATCACTGAAGTGGATGGCAGGGTTTGAGTCTGATGTTGGTGCTGACGCTGTGATGTCAATCCAAGGGGTTGCGCAGTAACAGATGTGGCAGGCACACTGTAGCTACGGTGCTGGGGCTGATGTTGTGAACTTGTTGCAGTGGTGGCCATTGAACGACTTGCGTTGTCATCTTGTCGTGATAGCAGAAGAGGACGTGGTGGTGATCCAAGGGACTGAGCATTCACAGATGTGGCAGGCACACTGTGACCTTCGTGCTGAGATTGATAGCGTGATGTTTGTGTGGGAGACGCCAGTGAACGAAATTCAGCCAACGCAGCTGCTGTGGTATCGTCAGTAGCATCAGATGTCTTGGACTTCTTGAACTGGCTCGAAGACGATGGAGGGTCGTGGTCATCAGTGACATCGTTCTCTTCGTCTCGTGCACGCTTCGTGGAGTCCTTAGGCCAGGTCGACGATGATGATGTTGGTGACGAGGAAGCAGCTGTAGTCGTTGTGATTGCCTGGGCTTGTGCTGCTCTCCTCTCCAGCTTCCTTGCTCTCCTTGCTGCCTTCTCCTCTTCTGCTTTCCTTGCTGACTTCTCCTCTTCTGCTCTCTTGGCTGCTTTCCTCTCCAACTTCGCTGCTCTCCTTGCTGCCTTTTCCTCTTCTGCTCTCTTCGCTCTCCTCTCCACCTTCCGAGCTCTCTTCTCCTCCTTCGACTCCCTCGTAGTGTTCGTCGTAGCAGGACTGTTCTTCGATTCGTGTTTTCCTTTGATGGTCGGACTGCTTGCTCCAACCCCAGGTGAGCCGGTACATGGACTGCCAATAGAGACTTCCTTTGCTGGGGTGGCATTGTCATTGTCCGAAGGAGGTGCAGATGTTGATTCGTCTGAGGTCGGTAGGTCGACAGCTCGGCCTTTGCCCTTGTCTTTCTTCTGTTGCTTGCCGGGAGAAGGAGACGAATACTGAAACGAAGGAAAAGCAATTGCACCATCGTTGTTGTCTGAAGTTGGTACGTCGGTAGCCCTGCCTTTGCCTTTGTCTCTTTTCTGTTTTTTGCTGGGAGTTGGAACCGGATACTCGAGTGGAGAACAAGCAGTTACATCGTCGAGTCCTGAAGGTACTGTGGATGGCTTCCTCTTCCTTGAACTGGCATTCGCCGAACCAGCAAGAAGATCGTTACCGAGCTGAAGTTCAACAGGTGAGGCGGCAGAGGTTGCACGTCGAGAAGGTCCAGGAGTAGATCTGACGGGACTCTTTGCAGTGGAATAGAACTTGCGGGTTATGACATGCTGTGAGTCTGGCGAAGCTGCAGCCATTTGTCGCCAGAAATTTGACGTGTTTGGTGTGGCTATCTCAGCCCTTTTGAGATAAAGCTTTTCGAGATAAAGCTGTTGCGTTGTGCGGGGAGGTGAATCCTCGTAGTCATCGCCACAGACGGGAGGTACCCAAGAGTCATCATTCTGTACAGGGGTAATGTTTGGTGGAGCAGATTCGAGGGACTTTGAGAAAGGATCGTGGTCGGTGAGAGTGGTGATAGGCGAGGTAGGCAAAGTCGGTTGCGATGAAGGTCCAGCATTATCAGATGAGCCGAAAGGGGTTGCAGAAGAGGCCTGGGATGAGGAAAAGGGCTTTGAAGTTGATGGTTTGAATGAGTTTGTCGCAGGGCGTGCAGATGCCGACGATACTTGGGAGTCGTTGTCGCTTTCGTCGTCATACACCTTTGTACGCTTTTTGTCCTGTTTCGACGGTGTCGTTTTGCTTCTGGTCGAGCTCGATGTAAAGGCAGCCTTCCGATTAGCCGCCTTCCTGGCGCGCTTGGACATCTTCGAGATTGGAGAGATTGAGGACGAAGCCGTGAGCGTTGCATGAGTGTCTTCGGTTGTTGATGACTCAATCGGTAGTTGGGCGTCTTCGTCGTCGCTGTCTTGTTGGAAAGGACCACTCGTTCGCACTGGCAGCGTCGTCCGCGATTTCCTCAAGTCTTTACCGTCACGCTGGGCCACAACAGCAGCCATCGGGCTCGGTAACGTCTCAACATCGTCATTGTTGTTGGGAAGTAGGTCTTCGAACAGGCCTCCACGAGGTTGATTGGCTATGTCCCGGCGCTCTTTCCTCTCGGCAGTTGACGGAGTGACGAAGAGTGCGGGTGAGTTTGGGACTTGTAGCCCAGGTGTCTTGTGGCGAGGACTCGAACGTGTGGTGTTCGTGCCAGTTCCTGCGCTTGAGGACGTCGGCACAAGAGTAGTTGCTTGGGTTGTTAATGTCTGAAGAGCGGATGGCGCGACTGATAATGAGTTCAGTATGTTAGTCTTTCCCAACCAACAGAAGGACGAGCTGAACATACGTTGTCTTTCCATTGCAGCAACTCTCTCCTCCAACCTTGCAATCACCTCGTCCTTTGAAGCCAGCACTGCGTCTGTCTGTACCTTCGTCTGTCTTCTGCTCCTGTTGACCTGCACCTGCACTTTCTCACTCGACTCTGGGCCAAGAAGTGTGATATCATCGTCGCTGTCGTTTGTCAGTATGTGTCGCTGGGCTGTGAATGAGCACATGAACATACACTCGCTCATCTCCGTTCCCAGTTGCAGACTCAAGTCGCTCCGCCTTGACACGGTGCACGCCTGTATATGAGATCAGCTTCGATGTCTGCAGGAGGAAGAGGTGTGGACTTACCACTAGAGGATCGATCCAGCTCGTCAGCGGAGCCTTGATGCTGGTTATCTTCGTCATCGTATTCGCTTCCAGTAGTGTTGTTTGCAGTTGTGGTTTGCGGAGGAAGAGGTTTGTGTGGCTGTAGCTGTGACTTCATTTGAGGACGGTTTTCGATCGAAGCGATGATCTTGCATGAACGTACAGCAGGGTCTTGGTTTTCCATAGCCACAAACTTTTCCTTCGCCTTGTCACATACCTCACCTTTTGTGTTGAACGCCCAAGGGAAGTCCTGTCGACGATTCTTAGTACCATACTCGGGATCACGATAAGCCTTGTATGCTCCCTTGTGGTCGCGTCCGTTGGGAGGCCAAAGGAAATCCTTGAGCGTTGGAGTATTGTAGATCTTGTATTTCTCAAAGAAGTTTACAACGTCAGCTTTGTCCCAATGCACGGTTACGGATTCCTTGATGTCGTTCTTGATGTCCTGTGAAAGCTTCTCGAATCCAGATTTGAGTGGCCTCTTGCCTGGAATGAGTGGCTCCGTGACCCAGTCGATGCTTTCGTTGCTGAGATGTCGCAATAGAGGATCCCGGTGCCTGTAACTGTCGTCTTTGCACTGTTTTTGGTGGCGATGTTCGTCAGAGGAGTCGTATTTGGGCATCAACCGATAGTGATAGTGTTTGGCGTGCTGGGTCAGATCAGGTCGACGTCCAGTTGGAGCATGGGACTTATTCGCTTTGGGTTGAGACACCGCAATGACAGGCTCCACCTCCCGGCTTGCAGGCTTGTTAGACTGTGTACAAGTGTCAGCATATGACAGTCAATCGCAGATTCGAACGAGCCTACCGTATTTGCTGTGGTCGGCTTATTGGCTTCCATTTGTCCTTGGGATGAAGGACCAGCTGAAGACGAAGGATTTACCTGGACGATGTCAGCATAAGGAGAACACATTGATGCAAAGACTTGCCTGTGGTTGGATGGAGCTGCTTACCGGCGATGATGGAGGAGCATTGACTGCAGTGAAGGTTGAGACTTTCGTCTTATGCTTTTTCGAGGAAGACATTGCTGGATTGGTCTCGGTGGTTGATGAATGGGTCAGTTTCCTTGTGTTCTGCTGTGGATCTTCGAGGGAACGAGATGCGTTGGTGGAGATCTCGGGCAATGATGTTGAAGTACTGGCGATTGTCTGATTGTTGCTCTGCGTGATGTTAGCAGGAAGGCACGAATGGCTGATTGTTACTGTACCTTGTCTTGCTCTTCACCTCGAGGCTTGTTCTCTTCGTCGGTTCGTGACTTGGTGTCCTGCTTAAGTTTCTTATCTGGATCGCCCTTCTTGCTGTCGGCTGGATGTCCCTGGGTATCTGAATCTTTCTTCTTCGGTAGAGGATTGTTGATGGCCTGCGCTTGCTGACCAGGTTGACGATATAGATTCTTGTTGACTTCGTCTTGGTTCACGAGGCGTCTTGTTGGATATGTGTAAGGAGGTTGTTTGAGACTCTGCACCATCCTTGATTAGCACCAATCTGCCAGTTGTTCAAGTTCTTCGGCGTACCTGTTTGAACTGCTCTGCCTTCTCACCGTATCGTGCTGCCTGAAATCTGACTCCCCAAAGCGTGTGTTCTGAGATCTCTGAACAACTGGATAGATGCTTCGCAAGCTTGTAGTAAGCGTCGCGTTGAACTGCTTGAACTATGTAGGCTCGCTTCTTGCGATCGGGGCCTGTGACATGGGCAGATCAGCAATGGTCGAGAGCTTGTAAGAACAAGTACGTACTCCAACGGTGGAGAGGTGTACGGCCTCGTGGGAATGGCAGAAATGGTACTAGACGTCGTTGTTCTTCGTGGCGCCTTTGAGATTCTGCGTCAAGTACTGCCTTTCCGTCTGGCATTGACCATACGCTTGGAAGGCTCCAGTGCTTGAAGAGGGAGTGCTTGAAGTAGGCGAAGTGGAAGTGGGAGGGCTCAACGGCAAGATAGTGACAAGGTGGGAAGGATCGATAGAGATGAAGATGAACAGAAAGAAAGAAGAGAAGTGTGAGGGAAAGGTGAGCTCAAAAAGAAGACTTGCTCACGCGATGAAACGCGTCTGGCGCGAGAGACGTGACAAGATCGTCACGGAAGAAAGCATGAAGCTAGTTTGACACATACGTTGTATGGTGGAGTGGTGGATGTGTCATTAGACTATCTGTTCTTGCGGCTAAGCGGTATCCATGACCAAGATTATGCTGAGCCCCCTCATCTCTCCGTACTTGGACATCTCCTGTCTCCGCGTGCTCGATTCCATCTACGTATGCCTCATCTCATGGTGAAGCTCTGCTGGTCATACCTCTCTGAAGTGTTTGTTTAGGAGATGTGCTCTTGGGAGAGCTTTGAGCGGCTTGAGACTGCCAACATGCTAGTGCCGTTCACCAGACAACCCAATGGCGAAGGCTGGTCGATGGAGCAACGCTGTGAGGATCGGATGGTGAGATGGAGCAGATGGAGAAGGTGGCAGGAAGGTTGGAAGTACGTTGACGACTTGCAACGTTTGACCCCTCTGCCAAGGAAGGCACGATCCTCAGCGCACGATTCCAATGGGACTTTTGCTCGAGCTCAATCCCAAAATCTCAGTGTCGTCGTCCTCTCTCCTACTTGCTTGTTCCCTCTCGTTCATTGCATGAAACTTCGGGCACTGCTTGCAACACATCTCTAGTCTGGCGTGGCCGCAAATGCCGCTTTATGTTGCAGCAACGACCGTCTAGCCGAAGGTGGAGTGTAACTAGAGTAGCACAGTGGGGAGCTGGGCCTGCATAAAAGTCAATCCAAGATCGTGGACCGTAAAGCAAGCCAGCTTGTCATGCTGCTTCCTACGCATTCGGCCGATCATGCGACGAACGATGAAGACAGAGAGGTTGCAACAATTCGAGAACAAGACGAATATGTGACATGCTCCATGATCAAGAAGTTGCTATCTGATGACGGGCATCAAGCTCCAAGTTGAACGAAGAAAATCGGTGGTAAGACGGCTGAGATCGACGTTTAAGAAACAGGCCGTTGCTGTTGTCGTTACATTGGAGTTGTGGACGAGGACGCTTGAGTGGGAACGTGGAAGGCACGCTATGGATTTACTCGACTGCGTACCCTGTACACTATCCTGTCATATCAGGACCTCGAGTATTCGAGCCCTTCATGCTGCTCAAATAGTGGGAGTGGGAGCGATGTTTTTGGCTTTCTACTTTAACTTCACCCCAAGATCACGTTCTTAGGCGCAGACACACGTCGAGAAGGCAGGACACCAGCAAACACTATAAACCTTGATGAAGGCGTCGAAGAATGTAAGCTTCGTCATGCTATGCAATGTGGCAAATGTACACATTGATGATGTTCTTTTATAATTGTGCTGTTTGTAGTTGTGCGGCGGACGACAGGATGGTGCTGCTAGTTGGAAGTCACGCGGATAAAAAGGTGGACTGGACCGTGAGGCGACGGCGTGGCAGTACCAGAGAGATTTGCAAGTATCAAATATCAAGAGAGCGTTCATCGTTGGCATTATTGAGATAGGTATTCATCCACCATCTATACCAGGTAGCCATGTAACCAATACTCTTGTCGTGTCATCGCATCATGCAAAATGCGCCTAGCAGTCGCACCATGGCTTATTGTATTGGTGGTCACAATGAAAGAGCTCGTCATCACAACCTCTCAACATTGCGACAACGCAGCATGGTAGATGTGGTATTGGAGAAGCCAATACCAGCGGTTGAGCAGCGGCGATGTCCTTCTTGTGTTGAGCAGTAATCTTCTTCTTCTTGTTCATGATGACGGCGTTGTGCGAAGACAGCGACATGAGAGGCTTGTCGCAGCTTTGCTATTACATTGTTCGAGCGCAAGAGGAGAGACAGGCAGGATTGTTATTGCAACGATTATATTCATGACATATATACAACTATCTATCTACATATCACCTGTACAAATCCATCCATATGTCCAACCGTATTCACAGCTCAGGTGTAGCAGCTCCAGGATGCGGAGTAGCAAGTCTGACACGCTTGTTAGACCTGACATCCTCGTCTGAATCGTCGTCGTCATCATCATCATCAGAAGAGATAACAATAACAGCTACTTCTGCTTCCTGTTCTTGTTCTTGTTCTTGTTCTTCTTCGTTATCATCCTCCTCTTCATCATTGTTGTCTTCCTGATCAGTCTCTGGAATATCAAAGCTTCGACCAGGAGGACTAAGTCGAACTCGTGGTATGACCACAACTGGTACTTGCTGAACGGTTCTTTGTCGTCGTTGTGGTATGACCACTACCGGTTCTTGTTGTACTGTTCGTCGTGGTGTAGCTCTCCGTCTCGCTGGTATGGGCGCTGATGGGTCTGATAGTGGTGGTTGGATCCGCACGCCTGGTCTGATTCTCGGTCTCACTCCACCAGGCCACCTCACAGTGATAGAATCACCAGTAGGCAAAGGCGGTGGAGGTGAGCCTCGTCGTCGACGTCCGAGAATACCTTCGAGAACATTTGCTGGCGGCGGCACTGTTGTTATTTCTTCCTCCACTGCTTCTGTTTCCCCCTCAGACGATGACGATGTCTCCTCGCCAGGCATAGTGACAATTCCTTCCTCCATCTCTTCCTCATCTTCTTCCTCGTCAGGAATCTCGACAACGTCGCTCAATTCAGCACCATCGAGCCAAGCTTCGAGACGTGGAAGCTTCGGCGCAATATTCTGCTTGACATCTTGCAAGACTGGTCCACGTTGTCCACCTTCTTCTGTGCCTGCCACGGAAGGGTGTGAAGAACCAGCGATAGATGACACTGGCATCTCTTCAAATGTCCTGATCGTACGAGATATGGTCTCTTCATTCATCCTCGCCTTTTGTCGTTCCTCCTCTTCGGCTGCAGCCTCTGCTTCCCTTGCAGCTCTTGCTTCAAGTCGGTCAAGTCGTGTCTCTTCTGCGATCGCGTCCAGCACGACTTCTTTCCACTCTGTTGTATGTACATCGAATGGAGATTTCGGCACAATCTGCTTCGTACGAAGATACTCCTCTCTCCACTCAGTGAATCGCTCGTCCAGTCCTTTGAGAAACTGCATCTTCACTTGGGCTTCAAGGATGGCGTGGGCAGGATGACCGTTCAACATGCGCTTGTAAACATCCCAAAGCAGCTCCGCATATTCTTGCACATCTTTACAATGATCCAGTACAAAATAATTAAGGTCTAGGAGGTGCAGCCCAAAGTCCTCATTGAGCGAAGGTTCTGGTCGTGTTTGCGGCGGCTGTCCAGGTTGAAATCCAAAGGGTAATGGCTGATGATCAAATGTGCAAGGTCTGCCATTGTAGGTGTGTGGTCTCATCTCATGGCATATTCTCCTGGGAATGTTGGGAGATTCGTCATCAACGTATTCAGAGCGGTCTCTATTCCTTCGAGTGGTGGGCCTGCCACCACAAGGAGGGATATCGTCGTCGTCTTCGGTAGGTTCAAACTCAAAGGCAGGTAGGAGGTGCCTTGTCATGCCTGAAAGGCGAAAGGCTTCAGTCATGGTTGATGGAGGTGAGGAAGGATAGCAATAATATGGACAAGCGAGTACTGATGATAGTGATGGTGTTGTACAAGTACAAGAATAAGGATGGTGTTGTGTCTTTACGAAGAGAAAGAAGAGGAGATTGTCGGGGTCGAGCTTGCAATTTGTGGTGGACTGTCTCTATAATCTCCCATGATAAAGGAGTTCATACAGCTCGTGCATGACAACAACCGAACTACATAGACAACCACATGGCAACCTCGAGCTCGCATCTTGGACGACGATGAAGCTGATGACGAGAAGATGGTAGATAATGTAGTAAGAAAGCTGAACATGCTAAGTATACAATGTTTTCCTTTGATCTCAGTTACCGTCCAAATGCGCCCTGTCTCCCAGCCATACAACTCCCGGTGAAACACCTTCCCAGTCCTCCAAGTATACCGTACATCATGCCATGATCATTCGCTTCGTCCTTCCTTGCATATCTTCCGCCTCCTCGAATGACGAACACGTCCTCCTTCTCTTCCTCGACGCCATGCGCAACTCTGGATGCTTCAAACAGCATTGCTCCTCCACATGAAGATCTTCACCACAAAACGTACACCAAGGCACGGCAGCATCAAACCAGAACAACGACGGTGTAACTTTCATCTCCCCATTGATATCCATCTTGTCCAATAACCGTTCAAAGCTGACAGCAGAGTTCCAGACATCCCTGAATACCACTGGCTTTTTAAACGTCGATCTACCACCATCCGAGCCGTCGTGTAGCCAGGCGTGTGTAGCTGAGTATATGTCTTTCCAGTGTTCGTAGCGTGGTCCAAGCCCGTGCATGAAGTAGCAGATGAGTATCGGTTCACCACCGAGAAGTAACCGGTTGTGTTTGAGACTGTCGAAGACAATCGACATCTTTTTGCCGTAGTCTTTCACATTGTTGCAATCCGATAGTGTCAGAGTTGTGAGGATGTGGAAGTATTGCGCAAAGTCTGAGGTGTTGTTGCAGGTGGAAGTAGTTGTACCACGCCAGTCCATATCATTGCTGCTGTGACAGGACTGGTAAAGGAATGTATCGCCGCCAGCGGCTTGTTGCATCATTGGTGCCTGCATATTGCATGCGGTAAAACGACTGTATGGGTTGGTATGGTAGATGTGTTACGAAGCATGACCTGCATGCGGGTGCCGTGGTGCAGTATTAAGCATCTTTCACTGCTTCCAGCTCACCCCAGCCTCTCGTATTCTGCTTGGCTTCTCCTGGTGAGCCCTAGCGTCGGACATTGAGCTTAGGCTTTCGGACTTGTACGTGAGACGGCGTCGAAAGTCTCCTTTGTCATCCAGCTCTCCTCAATAAAAGCCCAGTATCCTTCAGAATGTCCGGACGTGACAAATGAGCCTCGCGGGGGTTCCAAACTTGCCATTTCGAGGTTGAGCATGCGCATGCGAGATCTTCTCGCCCCCAGAAATCGTTCCCGTCTGTTCCGAGATTTCGCAATCTGTAACGGCTGTCACCATCTGGGGTAAGGAGATGCCAAGGCTGCCATTGGAACGACAACATACTCGACAACATTGTCTACACCAGATCTTTGGTGGCAATCTACTACACCATACTCGACAACATTGTCTACACCAGATCTTTGGTGGCAATCTACTACACCTACGCTATCATGGAGTACGAAGACTATGAAGATGCTCGCGACTACGAACAATCAGCTTCCTCCCTCGACGACTTCAACAGTCCAGACTACTACGAAGACGACGACATCAGCCATCCTCACTCCCACTCCGAGCGCGACTATACAGATGAAGGCGAATACGAATGGGAGGAAGAAATGGGCATGGCATATAAACCTGAAGTCATTGGAGCAAAAGGAAATGTGGGGGAAATGCTGTGGAATGTTGCTGGATATGGCGAGTTCAAGATCATGGAGAAAGCAAAGACGTATACACTTCAACAACTGAGAGATTTTGTGGAAACCTATGTGCTAGAGCGTGTTTGTGAGAGCTAAAATATTGTACGATTCGACTTGGAGCATCGCATTTGGTGTAAGCCTGGCGTATTAGTCACGAGCGCATCTCATCCCCAGACTGACAACTCTCCTGTACACTGATAGTCTGATTCTGCATCGCGAAGCACCTGCAAGCTGTTCAGAGTCGGAAAGAGATCGATTTCCTCAGCTGCCAAAAACACTTTAAACAAATAGACGACAACGACCTATGTATCGGTTTCTTGGACGTGCACCATTGGACGAATGATGTTCTGAATGACATTGTTTGCCGTATATTACCTGCGCAAGAAGAACCTACCGAGTGGGATAGAAGAGCCCAATGCAGAGTACACAGCAAGACCAGTCGTCAGCAAGAGCACGTAATCAATACATGCGCAGATTGCAAAACAGAGCACAAACAGACGCAGGCGCTAGCAGCTCTAGGCTGCCACTTCCCCGACCAACCCCCACCGGACATCGAGAACACGAAAACAAACTGGGACAGATGGCCAAAATGCTACCAGCACAACAAAAACAGTCGTCAGCACATGCAAGCAATCGACCAATGCGACAGTTGCACCAGAAACCACTCGCTTTGGCTAAAAGATGAAGACAAAAACATCAAACTCGCAACAAGACGCGAAAGAAGGCAAAGGCAACGACGGAAAAGAAGATGTGCAGAAGATGCTGCACAAGATGCCAAACACAAGGCGAAAGTAGTAGAGTTCAGTCTGCCGTACACACTACGAGATCCGGCAGAGCAGGTGTTACTTGACACTATTGTACTGCTCGCACATCCTCTCCATATCTAAACCCACGGCTGACGCAACACTTAGGGTGCAAGATGTGACGCGCTCTATCCTCCCCCACGCCAACCTCCAAAGCGCAAGTCGCGTGCCAAAGTCAAGAATCTACACGGAACCACGCGCCCTCTGCCTGGTCAATTGAAACATTTCGATAAGGAAGCATTGGCTAAGACTGTTTCAACCAAAAAGTCGGTCGAACCAGACACGCAATCTCATCTCCTGACAATGCTGATGAATGTACAGACTACCGATCATGCTACGGGAACGACGAACAAATTGGAATCGCTTCGATCGCGTTGATCAATATGGACGGTTGCGTTGACCTTTCTGATGGGTAATAATTATCTTCCTCTTCTCTTGCTCAGATTCCAGATTGTCTTTTGACGAATCACGCCGACAGAGGATATAGCTGGATGGATGTCGCACAGAACGCTAGGAAAGAGCATGTTGACACGCAAGGGTATGCGTGGTGAGGGAGTGGTAATGGGGGTAATCATGCGACCTGGGCGATACTGCATCATGCGTCCGAAGACGTGGAGGAGTAAGGACTTGGTTATAATATATCCATAGCATTCTCTACAGATTCTGAACATATACCCGAACAATCTTCTTCGCGTTTCAGTCAACAGATCCTGTTGACTGATAGATACCTGAATGTCGCCAGCAGGCCAGCTCCAAGTCTTTCATAAATCTTCGAGCTGAGCAAGTACCCAGATCAGCCGCGATCAGGAGGAGGTCTGTGGTGAAAGCGAGGGCAATGCTGCTGCAATAGACAAGGTAAGCGAGCGGCGTCGACTGCATTGTTGAAACTGAAAAGTAGACTTGCTGAGTAGTGAGTTGTGTGGCTTTCACAGGATTGACCCGAGATTCCCGGGTCAACCCTGCTAAGTTGAGCTTTGACCACCACACGTTGATTTTAGATATTGACAATTTCATCTTCATCATCGCCATCCTGTCCACTTTCATCACGCCTTCCACCAGTGTGCTGTCTCGCCGACTGCCAGTCACTTGATGCCGCAGTCTCATGGCGCAGCTTTGTCGACCTCTCGCAGCCTTTGATGATCCGACGCGTCTCGTTTGCTTGATGTGCTCTTGAAGCTTGATTGACCACGTTCCTAGCACGTTCCAAGCTCGCACGAGCTCTATTATGTGAATTCTATTGATCGTAAGTGGTGTGTGGTCCTACTAACCTGCCAGCTGCTGTATATGACGAAAATTCGTTCTCTACTGCAGGCTTTGCCACAAGCATTGCCAATGAAGCTCAATCATTGGCGCACCGAATCTGATATCAACAACTCAACTAAGCCTAACCTAGCAAGTGTACTCGAATGAATGTTATTGACTACTTGCGCCATGCCAGGAATCCGACACGAATATCATAGCAAAAGGTCACGAGACCATGTCAACCATTTCAAACACTGTGTGAATTTCATTGATCACAAGTTGTGTGTGGTCCTGCTAATCTGCCATTTGCTGTATATGATGAGAATGTCCAGTGCCTGTAGGCTTTTGCTACAAGCATTGCCAATGAAGTCCAACTTTATTTCAATCATTGTGCGAATGTCGTTGCGTAAGTGGTGTGTGGTGCTGTCGATCTGCGAGCCGCTTGATATGATGAGAATGCTGACGCTCAGGCTTTTGCTACAAGCATTACCAATGGTGCCCAAGTTTCATTGGTGTTCTGATAAAAACAACCTCAATCACGTCTAACCTAGCAAGCTTGTTCTCGAACGAGGCTGACTTCTTGTGACGGATTAGAAATCTGACCAGAATGTCAGCTGACCCCACCACACCATGTCAGTCACTTCAGTCACAGCAGAGCCCTGCAGACCCTTCACCAGCATCTGGAACAAAATCAAAGGTAAGCTACAAATCCATCATCGTTCGTTTGAAGCTTTCCCATGATGTCCAATTTAACCACACCACAAAATCTGATCCTTTGTGACGATTACATCAATTTTTATATACTTTCTGAGGAATTCTTCCATCATTTATCATTGCACAAACCGCTCATGGACTGTCCGCTAACACTCCATACTCAGTAGGTACACCTGACGAGCAGACAAGAACGAGAATCGCTTGAGCTTGATGGTATTTCATCTGCCAGAGATCGCTGGACTCCTCAAATCAAATACAAATCAACATCAACAATCCAATCCATCCTCATTTCCTTCGTCTTCTTTTCTCTCTATCCTTTCTTCTTAGCTTTCCTTCCGAAGCTTCTTCGCTGCATGCCTGTACATTGACTCATGGAATGCATGCCACCTCTGGTCCAGAAAGTGGCAAATACATTCCTCGCAAACAAGTGCCGTTCCTAATAATGTTTACATTCCTCACCCAAGTTGTCTCGTCGACAACGATGAGCCCAAAACATATGCGTCCCTCACTCAAATATGCTTCCGTCATCTCAAAAGAGATTCTCTCACTACCAATCTTGTCATTCTTTCCCACAAGTCTCTCGCTTCTACAAACTTTTACATTCATTGTCATCATTCAACTGAACCAACCCTCTTGTCTTCTGTCGTTGTCGACACCACTGCACGCTTACTCTCCACCACCTCAAGCTCGCCCGCATCATGGCTCCAACTGGTGCTAGTCGTCTTGCTGCTGGCGGCATACGACTTACAAATGTTCTCTTCTTGTTGCTTGGACTGGTGCTCTCAGTTGCAGCTTTACCCTCTGATATCGCTTTGTCACCCAACAGAATTCGACGAGATGCTACGAAGATCTTTGAACGACAAACTTGTTCATCGCCCACACCTTATGTCAACGGCTTCAGTGCTCCAGCCTATCCTGGCTCTAACCAAGGAAGCCAATTTTGGGGTTACGTCGGATGTTACACTGACGTGTTATCGACCGGCGGAAGGATAAAATTTCCCGCCAATGGTGGAACCATAGACAACTCAGCATTGATGGCTGGTGGACCTATTTACAATCTTCCCAATTCAGCACCCATGACAATCGAAAACTGCGGCTCGTTTTGTCAGTCTCACACCTCCGCAGCTTCTAACGCTGCCTTCAACGCGGCTGGAGCTGCTCAGACATACACGATTATGGGAGTGTCAATAGGCTCTTGTTTTTGCGGTACAACGTTTGGTGGCAAGATCTCTCAGTTGCCATCGAATTACAGCAACACTTGGGGAAGGAACGGCATGGTTTCCGATGCGTTTTGCAATGCCCCATGCACGGGAGCCACTGGGGAGGCCTGTGGTGCCCCTGTTACTACTGGTGGTACTAACGGTCTATACTATATCAGCGTCTACGCTCAAGGCCTTCAAACTACCCTTACCCAGGAAACTACGCCAACTGTTCACTGCTATGTCAACGGCACAACTGCTAATGGCTGCCCCTGCCCATGGCCAAATTATCCAGCACCACCCGAATACACCCCCGGTGTCACAGCGGGCACGCCGCCATCAGCTGCTTGTGGTGCTGGATCTGGGACCGGTGCACCGCCTTATTATGGTATCTCCTATCAACCCGCTCCTTTTACACCTCCTACACCAGCTTCTTGTCCTGTGGTGAACTACTACCCTGTGCAGTTTTCATCCAGTTCTTCTACCAGCTCCACTTCGATAACAACGAGTTCGAGTTCGACATCGACCTCGACTTCGGTGACGACCACCACTACGAGCTCGACTTCGACTTCGACTTCGACGACGGCTCCTACGACTACCACCACAACGTCAACTACAAGCACGACTTCGAGTAGCACTACAGCCCCGACGACGACTACTACGAGCTCGACGACTACCACCAGTTCGACGACTACCACCAGCTCGACGATTACCACAAGTTCGACGACTACCACGAGCTTGACTACGACTTCAACAAGCACCAGTACGTCGACAACCGCTCCAACGACGACTACAAGCACGACTTCGACTTCGACCAGCACCAGCACAACAACTAGCACAAGCACTAGTACTAGCATGTCGACGACATCTTCTACTTCCAGCAGTAAGTCACACGATTCTCCTATACATTAATGAAATGTGGCTTCCGCGCACAGCTTCATCATCATCAAGCACATGTTCCAGAAGCCTGGCAATTGCAAGTACAAGGTCCTCATCAACATCTGGCTCTACAGCACAAGGTCATGATTACGTTCAGCCACGATTCTTCCTCCAAATTACAAGCTCTACGAAATGGTACTTGAACAAGATGCAGTTCGACTAATACCAGCATGTCACAGCGAGTACAAGCACGTCAACAACCACAACCAGTACCTCAAGCTCGACTACATCTTCAACGTCAACAACTACAAGCACGTCGACCGGTACTACTACCACATCGAAGCCTACCACTACAAGTACGTCTTTCAACACATATTCAAGCACAATCACTGATATTTCATTCTTAGGCACTACTTCCACCACTTCCACGAGCACCTCCACGAGCACCTCCACGAGCACATCAACCACTGCTCCCACGACGTCGACGTCTACTACGTCGTCATCTACTACCAGCAGTTCGACGTACGTGACTGCAAATTATGCCTCAACTTCCGGAGTGTTCTCGTCAACTAATTATCTACCCGTTTATGGTAGTAGCACTACTTCGACGTCAACAACGAGTACAACTGCTGCACCAACGACAACTTCTTCCGCTTCGACGACTACGTCCAGCACTAGCACTAGCACTAGTACTGGCACGTCCACCACGTCAAGCTCTTCGACTTCAATAACAAGTACGTCAAGCACTAGTACAACTAGCACGTCAAGCACCTCTACTTCGACAAGTACGTCAAGCACTAGTACAAGCACGTCGTCTACTTCAACTTCAACCTCAACAACAAGTAGTACAATTGCTGCTGCAACATATGCAGTTGCTAGCACGCCTCTCAGCTGTAATGCAGCAGACCAACAGACTTACTCGACTGGCGGACAAATGTTCTTGATTGAGTGTGGAGTCGATCGTCAAGGAGGAAATCAGCTAAGCGCTCCTGTAGCCAGCAGTCTTGAGAATTGTATATACCAGTGCACCACTACCAGTGGGTGTATTGATGTCTCATTTGCTCCTGCCCAGATGGTTTGCTACATGAAGAGCAGTTTTACCTATATCTCCAGCAACAGTGGCGTTTGGGGAGCAAGGTACATTGGTGCTGCGTCTGCTGTGACTACCACATCAGCCACATCAACGTCCACGACGTCCACCACAAGCACTTCCTCGACAAGCACGTCAAGTACTTCCACGTCAACTTCAACAACAAGCACTTCTACGTCAAGCACAAGCACGTCCTCTGCAAGCACATCAAGCACTTCCACGTCGACTTCAACAACAAGCACTTCCACGTCAAGCACTTCTAGCACTTCAATGTCGACCACATCGACATCAACAACTTCGACGATAGCGCCTACAACGTCAACGACATCGACATCCAGTACTACCTCATCTTCGACTTCGACGACAAGTAGCACAAGTGTTGCAACGTATGCGGTTGCTAGTACGCCTCTCAGCTGTCCTGCGGCGAATCAACAGACTAGTTCTACTAGCGGATCAATGTACCTGATTGAGTGTGGAGTCGATCGTCCAGGAAGCGGATTGGGTAGCCCAACGACCAATAATTTCGAGGCGTGTATGGCTCTGTGCGCTACCACTACTGGGTGTGTAGATGTCTCGTTTACAGGAGGAGCTAGTCCTGGTGCCTGCTATATGAAGAGTCAACTTGGCGCTTATGCGGCAAATGGGGGCGTTTGGGGAGCAAGGTACATTGGTGCTGCGCCTGTAGTGACTACCACATCAACCACATCAACGTCAATATCCACCACTACCACATCCACGACTTCAACGACAAGCACATCAAGCACTTCCTCGTCAAGCACGTCAAGTACTTCCACAGCAAGCACTTCGACGTCGACTAGATCGACATCGACCTCAATCTTACTGCCAACGACATCGACAACCTCCTCGACGACGATGGTGCCGACCACTTCATTAACTACAAGTTCTACGTCGACTACTTCCACTTCTTCAACATCCACGTCTACCACATCGACGACAACAAGCTCTATACCGACGACCTCTAACACATCGTCCTCCAGCTCAACCTCGACTATGTCCAGCTCCGTAATGCCACCTGTCACGTCTACGTCTGTCTTTGGCACGACAACGTCTACTTCATCGACGTCAATCTCGACAACATCGACTTCGTTAGTAGTACCTACCACGTCCATGACTACATCTGGAATACTGATCGTCCCAACCACATCTACATCGACAACATCCACGTCTGTTGTGGTTCCAACTACGTCCACCTCCGTTGTGATCCCTACCACAAGCTCAGTTTCTCCAACTACTTCCAGCACATCAAGTACGACAAGCACGACCAGTACAACTAGCACATCAAGCACCACGAGCAGCAGTTCTTCGAGCAGTACGGCGAGTATGATTATGCTGTCTGCAAGCACCGTCATGGATGTATCGTCCACCTCAAGCACGTCTAAGATGATTTCGACATCAATCGTTACCACAAGCTCAATGACTACATCAACAAGCTCCAGTGATATGGGCACATCGACGAGCAGTTCTGCTGTCACAATGACGACCATTTCTACAGACAATGGCGCTTCAAGCACCACCAGCTCGACGGACGCACCAACGATGACAACAATATCTCCATCACAGATCACTGATGGTTCTGTATTCGCAACAACGATGTACACGACTTCGTTCGCTACTTCATCGACGGACTCACCCACAACGTCTGTAACTGGTCCAACCACAACATACGTCCAGCAGGTAACGATCGAGAACACATCAGTCACAACCGTATACGCCACTACGCCGCCAACCACAACTCAAGTCGTCACTGTTGCTGGAACCGTAAGTCACACACATATGCTTCTCTTTCTCGATCAAAGCTAACATTGCATGCAGACAACTGTCACATCAACTACTACCACAACGACCACAGTCGTAGTCGCGACGGTCTACACGAGCACAGTTTACGCTCAGCCAGCGCCAGCGACCATGATTGCTTTTGGTGGAGGACCGTACACGAGGACGGTTCGTGTCACCACGACTGTCATTGCTGCGACTTTGGCTTGATGTGTATCATCTTGCTTGGAAGGAGACTGGCGACGAAGGAGGGCAGGCGGAAAGGGAGGTCATGCGGATGGTGAGAAAAGGTGATAGGAGGAGTTTTGCCAGCGAAGGATGGCTGAGGTATTGGGAGAACAAGGTGAAAGGAGGAGATTGATCGTTAAAAGGATGTACCAGATTGTTCTTTTGCTTTCTTTTCGAGGCGAGGTGATTGATATGGAGGGTTATCTGGGCAGAAGGTTTCGGGTTGTTAGCAGAATCAGATCGTATGCCTTTTCCAGTCTCGCCTTTCCCTTGTTGTGTCGTCGTGCTCTCTTGTTCTGTTCTGTTCTGTCTGTGTGAAAGCTGAAACATCAGATTGCGACCGGGAGAAAGGGGTTGAGCGAAGAAAATTTCCTCACATCCCAACCGCAGTCAATTGACACCACCTTCCAGTGTCGTCGAGTCTTTTGCTTTTCCTAGTTTGCGCTCGAATTTCATGGTTGATCGTTCTGGTGAGTGCCAACAGCCTGGTCGCTGCATCCATGGCACTTTATCCAAGTCCTCTCTTTGAGCACGCTGGTCCGTACTCTATGCGTACCAATTTTATCTTCCTCTGACCACCAATACCTATGGGCGAAGTAGAATTCGCTTCCGTCTACTCTCTGGCTATTCAGGATACGTCCAAAGTCTGACAAGATTGCGGTGACATAAACTCAGTGCGAAGGTCAATGAAGGCAAATCTACGATAGAGGTCACTCGGAGCTTTCAGGCTGGCGGCAGTCAGAGTCCATTGTTGAAAAGAGATCCGTTTATTGAAGCGCGTGGTCGATATTAGCGGCTCATACTCAGCAAGCACTGGGGATGTTACCCGCAGCCGCAGGTGTTGAGAATCGAGGTGTTGCCAATCAGGTGTGTTCGCAATCATCATACTCGCAATCATCATGCTCGCGATCAAGACGCAATCGAGATGTTGGCAATCAATATTTTAGCACTCAAGATGTTGGCAACCAAGATGTTCGCATTTGAAGATGTTCACGATGAAGATGTTGGCATTCAAGATGTTGGCACTCAAGATGTTGACAACCAAGACGTTCGCGCTGAAGATGTTAGCAATCATGGTGTTCTAGCGCGCAAGCAGAATTGTCTCCAGCAAAAGGTTTTATTGAATCAATTCGATCGCCAAAGGGCGATTCGCATGCGACGTGCTGTTGCGGTACATGCTACTTATTGTTACGTATCGTAACAGGTGGTACCAGCAAAGGTGGTATTCCCAGCATTATTGTGCCCAGCAGAAGTTGATTCCAGAAGGTCTTATCAGGAAGGTCCTGTCTAAAAAGGTGTTCCAGGTCGACACACCTTGCTGTGGTCTTGAACGTGCGACCCAAAGACATCATAACAGAAGTCGATACCGGGAAGGACTGCACCTGAGCTGTGGTAGTCTCAAGCAGTGTGCGGCAATCCGGGTGATTACATCTTCACCAGCTAATAGTAGGAGATTGGATTCAACAAGGGAATCACAAAGTCTGCTTGATTTTGCGACACCAAAATGTTACGAAGACTTAAAGGTTATTCATGGTCTGCTTACAGGTCTCACCCCCTCGCGGCTGCTCGCACTCAAGACTTGATGAACTGCTTCCTGGAATCGTAGATTAGTTTGATGAACAGGCACCGCCTTCGAACTCCCAGCTCTCGCGCCGGCCGCGAGCATCAAGATAAGAGGAGGAACACATTTTGGGTCTGATAGATGCTCGACCGGGTGAGGACTCGGACACGCTTAATGTCGAAGAAGAATTCGGGGCGGCGTATCAATACTCGCGAAATCGAAAAGACTCCGCTCTTAGCGCCTGAGACCTGGAAGGCATCCCGCCCTCCGAATGTTCCTTGCTCAAAGCGGACAATGATGTCAGCTCCAAATATGAAACGTCATCTACGTGTCGAATCACAACAACTATGGGAGAAGTTCATCGAATACATTCACGCTGGAGTCTTAAGAGGAGACCCTGGCAAGGCTGGACCATACTCACTTGTAGCATTCAATCTGTGGGTAGACTAGGAACAGGCGTAGACGTCCCGCGCCGAGTAGCAGGTCGGGTTTCGACACGCCAATATGCCTTATTGACTTTGAAGCCATGAGCGTTTCCCCATCCTGCGAGAAACCATTGCAACGAGATTAAAGAGCCTCTTGCACGGTCTAATTCCCACTGCCATTTATAAAAGCTTTTAGTCTTGGGCCTTCGTGGCTAGTCGCTCTGTGATGGACTGCCAGCGAGCAAGTTGTTGATAGTGGGTTTGTCAGCAATGGGCTTGTCGCAAGCTACATGTCACGATAAGATGTCGCGATCAAGATGTCGCGATGAAGATGTCGTCGCAATGAAGATGTCGTCGCAATCAAGATATCATATCGCAATCAGGATGATGTCGTGATCAAGATGTCGCAATCAAGACGTCGCAGTCAAGATGTTGGAATTACGATATTGCACTCAAATCAAGATGTCAGTTCACGAAGTTGTTGCTAGTCGAAAGTGTTGTTGACTGAACTCACTCGTAAAAGAGCGAGTCGCGTGCAGCGTGTGGCGAACTGCAGGTTATATATGGTAAAGTGTTTCCGCAGGTTACCAGCAATGTTTCTTCCAGTGGAAGATCTTGCGAACAACCAACAGAAGGTCTCACCAGCAAAGGCTATGCGCAATCAGGTTGCTAGCACCAACGAAGACATCGACAATCAGTAAGTTGTCGTGTCTTTATCCGCACAGGTATTGCCAGCAAATGGCAGAAACTGCTGCATGCGAAAGCCAAGAGTTGGTTGATGATTAAAGAGCAAAGTCGTGGTAAGCAGAAGGTGTTGCCAGGGACATGGCGATAGAGTTAGGGAAGCATATTACGAAAGGCGATTACGAAAGAGGTGAATGTGGAAGGTATGATTGCGAAAGGTGATGGCGATAGGTAATTGCCAAAGTGCCACCCGCGGGCTCATTTTTGTGTAGGGCTTTCCACGACCACAGGCACGTTTACTTAGCATTGAGCATCAGAATCGCACACCAGACCAGGTCGGCGTTACGAGCACTTCTGCAATCATGCTGACCATAAAGATGTTAGCAGAGATTTATCAGCAAAGGTGTTGCTTACGAAAGTATGAAGCTAGCGGGAGATGTCTGTTGTTGTCAGCAGTGTTGTTGCCGCAGATCTTTGCACCTCGGAATCACAGTCAGTTCGAAACAACTCCCAGTCTCTTGCTTACATGGTTGAATGCTTGTAAAATTACCTGCAATGTTTGCCAGCAACTAGACTTCGTCTTTGCCCACAACGAAAGGTGTTGCACACGGTTGCGTTGCGAGCAATGTTTGCTGAGACCAGAGGGTGGAAGTGGGGAGCGCCATTGCCCGCAGAACGTGTCATCAGCAAGAGGAAGTGTTGCCATTCGGTGGAAGGCTTGCCAGTCGACGGAGGGCTTGCTAGCAAATGCAGCTGTTGCGAGTAATAGAAGGTGTTGTAGGCAAAAGCTATTGGGTAAGGTTGTTGCGAAAAGTGAGTTTCGCAGATGGTTGCAAAGATGATCGCGGGAGATGATTGCAGAAGATGAGTGCGGAAGATGATTGCGGAAGATAGTTGCAAAAAGTCGTTGCCAACGGTGAATGCGAACGGTGATTGCAGAAGATGATTACGGAAGGCCTCACGACGTGACCGCACGAAAGTCATCGCACGAGGAAGACGTGACCTCGCGAGTAAGACGTGACCTCATCCACAAAACGTGACCTCATTCACAAGATGTGACCTCGTCCACAAGACTCGATCTCGTCTTCACAAGCAAGACGTGACCTCGTCCTCATGAAACGCGACCTCGTCCCTACAAGCAAGAAGTGCAGGCACAAGCACGAAGTGACTGCCTAAGCACGGAGCGATTGTACAAGCAAGAACCAGCTGTCCAAACCGACCGCATAAAGTTGTTGGAAAAAATGTTTTCGATTGTTATTGCGAAGATGATTCCTCTTACGAAACGTGATTGCAAGAGGCTGCTGCCGAAGGTTAATTACACAAGTATGCACTAAACGACCTCAAGCAAGTCTGTCCGAAGTTGAGCACCGGCAATGTAAACAGGACTGCCCGGCGTTGAGCAATAACCTTAGATTAACTTAGCGCTACAGTGCAGACTTGATTACCAGGAGCCGCACGACGGTCAACCTGTGTGAATAGCGGGTTGGGAGTTATCCATGTTCCCAGCTTGTTGCATACGGTGGCACTCTTAGATTTGCAAGATGAAGCTTAAAGAATTGACTTTGACATTTTTTCGCTGGTAGAAGGGTGGTATGGGGTCGACACCGCATTGTTAAGCTTGAAATTACGATTGTGCTAGGATGACTGTAGATGCATGACCTGACTAACAAGGCTGAGGATGCTTACGTGATTGAAAGTGAAGATGATGAAATCGGACATGGTGCCGAAAATAACAGGCTGTAAAAGACAGCAAGAAGTCAAAAAGCGAAAATTGCTTTGTCTTTACGAACGAAAGCCGAAGAGCGTGACGAGTCCGAATTTCAATAATATAGATACTCGCGTAGTACACTATACAGTAGGTGTACAGATGTGCCGGCAAGGTTATTCTCGTTATTAAAGCGCGGACTAGGGTTTGTTGCAACCATTTCAAGTGAGGGAGTAGAAGCGTGGATAAATTGGTCAACAAGATGAATCGCACAGCTAGATCGATTGCACAACAAGATGAAATCATCTGTCAGCCACAAGACGAAACTTACTGCCAGTGAAACGAACTGCTAGCAAGAAGCTTGATATGCGAGCAATAAGCTTAAGCTAGCAGCAACAAGTCGAATTCGCAACAAGAACTAGAAATGGCCACAACAAGTTTGTGATGCCAGCAGCAAATCGAACTGCCAGCCGCGAGTCGGGCTGCCCAGACCATTCGAAATCAATTGCTAGATCACTAATTGCTAGTAACCAAAGATGCGATTGCCAGAAGTTACTAACTGCACAGAACATGCCGACCGTACACAAGACGCCGATCATACACAATATGCCAGAAACAGAAGATGCCGATTACACACAAGATGCCTTTACGCACAAGATGCAGATTGCACACAAGAGGCCGAGTGCACACAACAAGCCGATTCCATACAAGATGCCGATTTCATACAAGCTGCCATTCGAACAAGAGATGTCACTTGCGACAACAGCAATTATGAAATTATAACAAAATTAAACAGCCAGCGGCAGGATTACTAAGAAGCAAAGGCATGTCAAGTACGAGAAACAATATAAGTGCCAAGCACTACGACTGAAGTGCCAGCATTAGGTCAAGTACGACGAAAGATTAATCAATCGCTAGCAGCTGAAGATTGTCAATTGCTATCAACAATGAATTGCAAATTGTCAGCAACGAAAGCCCATACAGTGCTTTTAACAGGACGACAAGGAGAAAAACTACTAGTGATGAAAGTAGCATCTGCGTAGTGCTAGCAACAAGATTGCTTGCGACAAGATCGCGATAGAGCTAAAACCCTCAGGTATTAAACTGGAAAATGCTCATCGGTCACCTTGCAGTGAAGTTATCAGCAGCGTTATCTGCAATCAATTACTTCGACAATCTGGCACACCACAACAATCAGAATCGAGCAACCATGAACTACCTTGCACTGAGACTCTTTCGCAAAGAGATATCTCCTTAGAGGTTCGCAATCAAGACATTACGTCAATGCAAACCACACTGCACAATCGGAAACACTGTGCAAGCGGAAATACTCCGCGTCACACATCGCAGTTGGAAACACTTCGAAATCATTAGGCACTTCGCAATCATAATTGGCAGCATCAAGACTGCGAGTATCGAACAGAATTACATACTAAGATCAAAGACAACACAATAACCAACTGCTAATATACAAAATTTCTAGTAATAAGACCATTGAACTTCGGCAACAACAAGTACTGGCAATAAAACGCAACGAAAGACAACATTGTTGGCAACGAGAATACTGGCAATAAAATCGCAAGTGGTAAAAGCGAGCGTCAGCTACAGAATAGCCAGCTTAAGTATCGTTTTCTGTAGCAGAACTGCTTTCCGCGACAGAATCGCTTTTCGTGACAGAATCATCTGCAATAAAACTGTGCAAGCAACAAAATATGCCAATTGTCAACAACAGGTTACACCGCGATCAGAGATTCATCCACAATCAGAAGTCATTCTGCAATCAGAAGTTGTTTCGCAATCAGAAGTCACTTTGCGAACAGAAGTACAATCGAAGTCACTTTGCATTCGGAAGTCATTTTACAATCACGTTGTTTCGTAATCAGAAGCGCAGCCGGAAGTCAGAAAGTCACTTCGCAATCGGAAGTCAACTCGCAACCAAATCAACTCTGCCATATGGACTTTCCAAGCAAATTGACCTGCAAACGAATCGACTTGCGTGATATTAGCAACAGAACACAAAATCACCAATCGCTAGCAAGAAAGTCAATGCAACAGAACTAAGTGTCAGCTCCAAAATTGCCTTCCGTAACAGAATGGTTTTTCGTGACAGAATTGCTTCTCTCAACAGAACTGTTAGCAATAAAATCATCTTCGTAATCAAATTATGAGCAATGGGATCGACGTCGCATTTAAATTGCCACGATCATCAGCTATCAAAGTGCCAGCAACAAAGTTGAACTCCATCAATCAGAATTGATTCACAATTACAATCGACTTCGCATTCGAAATTGACTCCACATTCAGCTAATCAGTAATTCGATGTTACTCCCAAATCAGTCGTAACAGCGTATCAGAACCACTTTGCAATAAGACTGGTCGCTGCATGCTGCCGGGACCAGTGAATGACAGGGCGAAAGCAATCTTGAAGGATTTACTTATGCTGGTCATTGCCGGCAAAGAAGTTCGTTATCATACTACATTTCGCAACACTGACGTTGGGAATAATCTTACCAGCAATCATGAAGAGTCCAGTGTTCACGGCTCCCGAATCCGAAGCTGCATTCAACATCATCCCTCTTCTCAAGAAATTGCTGCATACAAGCTACTCTACAGTGATAACCAACCTTCTGCCGCCCGTTTCCAGCACTTTGATGACTTTATTCTACCTAAGTGTATCAGTTGCACTGCACGTGTACCACGATAAGCTTGCTCACTTCCATATTTACACCACCACTACACCATGCATACCGAAGCTGCCAACACAAAATTGTTGTCATGAACAGAAGCCGAAACTCAAATGCAAGTCCTATATTAAAGACGATCGGAAGACGATCCCCCTCCCCGATTACGCAATCATACTCCACCACCCTCAAGGTTATTCACGTCTTCAACTCACTCATCTCTTACCTCTGCTTTCACTTTCTCTCCAATTCTCACATACACGACGTCTGGCATATCGTCAAGAACACACTAACCTATACTCTTCGTCACCTCGTCAGCTCGCAACTTGCTATCTAGCACAAGTACAAGCACATCCCAAGATGACGTCCACCTGGTCCGGCAGCGCATCTTATACCAAAGTCGAACAAGTCTCTGAGTCTGCGTGTCGTCCGCCGACTCACAGGCGATGAGAGCTACGAAACGCCTGTACTCATGAACTCGACATGGTGTGATGCCGACGCGTTGAAGAAAGAGTTGGAGGATATGGGATGGCGGGACGTGCAGGTTGAGAAGCGCGAATGTCCAAGTCGCTGGAGAGATGCGGAAGAGGTGGAGAGTTGGTTGCTGGAGGGCGGCAATCCGGTTGTCTGGGAGAAGCTGCTGCAACCTTTTGAGAAAGGATTTGGACGGAGTCGTTGGGATTTGAGGGGTATCTTGAAGGAGGAGGTTGAGAAGTTGTGTGGGAGGGAAGAGGTGGAATTGATGGTATGTTGAGATGTTCTGTTCTCTTGAACCTAAAGGTAAGAAGTAACATGCTGACTAGTGATGGTATGTAGGTTCCGGTTATTTCTGTAGTCGCTAGGAAGTGACTGTCGTGACATACTCCGAATTGAGCTGATATATACGTCTATATAGCTAAGTGGAATCTGATGTTGTCGCTGGAGGGGTTGGCATCAGGCTGGCTGCCTTGTGAGCCTATGTAGCTGTGACTTGTGACTATGACTGTGCTATAAGGATGATTGATAGAGCATAGCGATAGGTAGCGATAGGTAATAGTGATGGTAGTCGAGGCGGTAATAGTGATGGTAGTCGAGGAAGAGTAATAAGCGATGTGTAGCAAGCAGCATGGAGCTGTACTATGCTGTGGTTTAGGTTATAGGTGATAAATGATGCAAGATATGTCATGGAGGTTGTGTGATGAGTGCTAGAGCTGAAGAAGGAGGCTGGTGATCTATGTGGAATCTATGATCTAGATGCGACAGCAGATGAGAAGTGATTCGCGAAGCTGGGATATGCAGTTATTTGCTATTTCTATGCACCGAGCATTCGTCAGCATTCATCAGCATACACTTGATAGCCTACTCGCACGAAAACACATAGACAGCTTCGAGCTATCACTAGCCGCGCCTGTGCTCGTGTAATCAGACTAGAGGACTAAACTTGGAATAAATCGAACTCTCGGCACACGATGATGGAGCACTAATCTGACTGAAATGATCTCGCGAATCCTTACAGGTGCATCTAGCTGTACACATATCAGCAGCTGCTCGTCTAACAAACAATTCCCATCGACAAGTCAACTTACAAACACTGAGACACCACACTTCTAGCTTCGCGAGGGCTTGTCGCCAGCCACGTAGGTGGGTCAATGGCAGATCTGCAAGGCACGTTTCGAATGAGTAAAAACGCTTGGAGCTTTCCCCTCACCACATGACGCACGTTCTTGAACGACTTTGGTTTCACAGACTTCGTGTTTCAAGTTCGCATCGTACGGTGTCCTTTGTGTTTCATCAGTCTGGTTTCATCACGCAGAACAGTCTGAGCACTTGACGCTCCGTAAAAGGACGACCTCGCCTAATCTATTCGTTCGACAGCAAGATATCGGCAATATCGGCAGCAAAGTTAAGCCATCTGATTATTGTTTCAGGCTTGCATAATACAACTGACTTAGGTGCACATACCCCGCCTCATACCCGAATTCTACCCGCAATCAATGCGCAATCCTCCTCGAACCCCAGCAAACCTCTTCCCTCCATCTTTCGAAACTACGAATGGACGAAGATGACTGATTGCTGGACACGCTAAACCTGATTTGAGATCAGTGACTTGAGCTACTGATTGAGCTTCTGAGTGCAAAAGTTGATCTGGGATGTTTTCCTTACTACTGTAATATGCCCATCATGGAACTCGACTTTCTACTCCCAAGCAGCACGTTCGACAAGCAAGACCTCTCTTCTCCTTTATCACACTCACCTTCTTCTCAACCTCACTGCCGGACCTTTACTGGAAGAAGACTGTCGCGTTCTGTGTAAGTCTCCCAACCCCTTCAGCTTTACTTGATTCTAAATTGGTGATTGATACCACAGTCTCCTCCTCCACCATTCACTACATCACGATCCATCCCTCCCCCTTTTCGGTCATATCATTCTAAGATGAGGACAACGACACAGCAGATCGAAGTGATCATTCTCGACGATGACGATGACGCGCAAGTACTACCACAGCAAGTCTTCGCCACTCAGGAGGTCACAGCACAGATCAAGAATGAATCTGGTACTGCCCAGGCTGTACATCGCACTCTTACGCGTCTTATGAAGACCATCTTTGTTAATACGTCTCTGCAGGACACCTTTGCTGGGCTGGTCCCAAGGCAAGCGAAGCAAGAGCTCGGATTAAAGGAAGAGACATATGGTACAATCCCCTCTTGTCACTACATTTCGCCGCTCACACCGACTCATTGCAGACACTTCGTTCAGCATGTTCCAAGACACCCACACTCGACCCGCACCTGCTTCAACAACGTCGGGCGGCATCTCTACACGTCCTGACCTCGACGCCTCTTTCTTTCAACCTGAACACTTGATCGAAGATGACTGGCATTGGCTAAATGCTGGAAAACGACATCCCATACACTGGAACGATCTGGATATCACCTCGCAAGCCAGGTTTCGAGACCACGTTATGTCTATACCAGCGAACCACGCAGCTTCCTTCTTCCAGCATTGGCATGTGCAGAAGACCACCCAATTGAGGAGCTTCATCTGGCCGCACGATCGTACCTGGTGATGCAATGTCACGGCCACTTTCGCAAGACTCAATTGGTCATAATGTTTCCCGGCGCTTATGATCTCAAAGGCGCTTTGTATCATGACTGGGAGGCAGTGCTCTCACGTTCGACCGAGTTCATCGAAGATGAAGACAGTGATGAGGAGGACCAGCACAACTCGCGTAACTTCCGCGGCTCTCAATCAACATATCCTCCAGAAGCATCAAGTACGTATGCATCATTATCTACACATAACGTCTCAGCTAACTCCCAATGCTTGCAGGACCTACCACTCGCGTCAAAGTCAGACAAAGCTCAAGTTCACCACGTCTACAAAGAAGCAGTCCGTACATCACCTTCGCCATCGCCTTCGCCCGAACCATCTTCTCGCGCATCCTCAATCACACTCGAAGAGAGCACACCTCTAACATCGTTGACCACCTCGTCGCTCAGGACACGACCATCTCAGCCAAAACGCAGTCCAAACAGCTTTGTCGTCCAGCTCTAAGCGCAGAAAAGGTCTTACAAAGGACCACTTCAACTCAGAATGCACTTGTGTTACCTGCGACAACTGCAACGACTTGGCCAATGCGCTTCGGCTCAGCAACCAAGATGATTGCCCTTGTGGACACTGCGAATTCTGTATGGAAGTCGCAAAAGTCAAGCATGCGAGCTTGCGCGAGTTTGTGCCAGGTAAGTGATTCATCTGTCGACCAAGACTCAAATGAATGCACTTTCACTAACATGCATCCAGAACACTCACGTCCAACCCAAGTGCCAGTCGTTGTCTTCGAGGTACTTCCTCCAACTCCTTCCTCAGCAATGCAGCAAGAACTTATCGATTCCGAGCATCCAACCACACCCAACGTCGCTTCTGCTCACGACATTACTCCCGTCATTCGACGAATGTCAGAAGCCCAAACTCACTCGCCCACAAGCGTCATTGCTGCCAGCGAAGCGGTGCCAACCAGTCATGCAGTCCCAATCAGCCATGCAATTCCAACCAGCCATGCGCTTTCAGCCAGCCAAGCTGTTCCAACCAGCCATGCAGTTACCACTGGTCAAGCAGCACCACCGAATCAAGCAGCACCGCCCAGTCAAGCAGCACCAACCAAACAAGCAGTCCCGGTCGCTGAGCTTCCTCACAACTCGTCCTTCTATTCAGCAACGCACTCGTCAATCGTCTCCACTACCTGCAACGAACACGCCCACGTCTTCTGCCGAACCACCTCCATACACCTCACGAGCTGGTGTTAACCCTCCTCCCACACCATTGGCACGATCTGTCATCGAAGCGCACGACCCTGCACTGTCCGCTCGAGTTGCGCACTTCGAGGCTGCGACACGAAATCTCGCCAACGCTACACCTATGCGAACAGCTCAGCACAGACCATAACTCTCTGTCGAACTGGAGCGAAACGAGAGGACTCACATGGAGAACGCAGGCATGTTTCGCCAGTGCAATGATGTTCTTCGACAATCTCTCAACTCGCTCATAACACAACACGTCTCATTGATGGCAAGAGGTCTTACTGGCAGGCTCTACAGGACAATGTCAACGCATTGAACGCTACTGCTGAAGCACTAGCTGATATAGAATATGGACTGAGAAGAAACATGCAATGGATGCTGACGAACGATGACAACATGTCGCTCCGCGCGTCGAGGACCGCACAACGATGAGGATTGCGGCCGTTGATGGATGACTGGGTGATGTGCACAGAATCGTGCTGACATTGGTTGAGTGGTGATGTTCCCTTATCTTGTCTACAATGAAAAACATGCTTATGCAGACTCTTCTCGTGCTTGAAAACTAATGCTTGCTTTCTTTCCTCCTCTCCTTCACTTTGCCAATCTCGCTTCTTTCTTACTTGCTTTTATGATGTGCTAGCTTCTGCTTCCGTGCTCGACTACGCATGTGTAGTGTCACTATTTCTCTCACTCACTCTTCCAGTCTGACATCTTCCTACGGCTTCATGTTGTGCTTCTTCTCGTACGATATGTCTTTCTTGTATCTTGTTCTCAAATGCTATTGTCAACTGGAAAATTCACTCAGGCATGCTTGTCTCGTGTTCGATCATTCATGCTTACTGTCTCTATATTTACTTTTCATCTTGCGCTCTCTTGTCTTGTCCTCTTCCTTCCTTTCTTCTTGATGTGCTTCTTCCCCACGAAGTCTCGCCATGGTGTTGACGTTGGCTCAGTAGCAATATTATCATGTCTTCCACAAAACACCAGACACACATGCTGATCTCGTGCTTCCTCGTTCTACTTCTCTCTTTCTTTTTCCGAACCTGTTTTTGTTCCTCCTTGCCTCTTGTCGCACTGTCTGTGTTCTCGTATTTTGAAACATTTGGAAGATTCACTCATGCATCTTGGTCTGGTGGTTGAACATCTATACTCGCTCTCTTTGCTTCTCTCATTCACTTTTCCTTATTCAACCTGTTTGTTTCACTGCGTGTTCAAGTTGCTTCCCACACTGGATGTGCTCTCGTATCCTGACTAGAATGGAAGACTCGCCGATAGATTCTCTTCTCGTATTCGACCATTCATATTTACTGTATTTACGTTTCTTATCTCTTTTTCAAATTGGTGTGCTTCTTTCCTTGCTTTCGTTTGCACTGTTTTTCGCACTGTCGGCATCCGCGTATTCTATCTATAATAAAGCAGTCCGCAATGAACGCTCATTTGTGCACTATCATGGCTATCTTACTATAACTACTATATATAATATGATATCCAATATGTCATACTCCTATTTGCTATTCTCTTCTAGGCTCTATATGTTATTATACTTGTTTGCTTATAGCTCTTGGCTCTAATTCCGATATAATCTTACTAGAGATATTAACCTCTCTTGTTTTATATTTACAGTATTACTAAAACATATAATATATAGACTCTTAGTCTAGCTGTTAGGGTTTTGCAGTTGTTGTTATTCAGTGCCAAGGAGTTGCACTAGGGCTAGGGTTAGCGGTACGATTCCGCCCCTCGTACCTTTCTTTCTTATAATCCTTTAGATCCTCTTTTCTTCCTCGTCTATCGTTCTATAGTCTAGTCTAATTTTGTTACACCTTATCTGCTCTAGAACCGTGATATTATAATAGACCTACACTATCTATAAAAAACCTCCGTTAAAATTGCGCTATTACCGCCATTTTCTATTTTTCGCGACTTTTATTCATCTACTATCTTTCGCTAAAATAAACGAACTAGTCACATATCTTCTATCAACTTATCCTTAGCTATAGCTTTCTTATAAGGCTCGACTAGGCCGATCAACGTTAGCGATAACCTCCTTACTCCTCCTACCTATCCGTTTAACCTAACTAACATTGAGTCCAACGAGCACGGTAACTATTAGTTATTAGTAGTAATTATAGTTATATATGAGTCGATTGAGTAACTAACTAATACTAAGCGTGCGACTTAGTATAAGGTGCAGTTGAACCACTAGGGTTAGGTCTTCTTGGTGGAAGAACTTCTGGACCCTAAGTGGTGGAACTCTTAGCGTTACTACTTAGACTTCACCTGAATTCAACAGTAACTATACCTTAGACTCCTTTATAGATATATTAGTTGGAAGTAATATCGACTAGCTAGTCTAGGCACGCTTCGTCTTTAACCTCCCTTAGTAAGTATAAAAGGCTTATCGCTACACTTTGTTAAATAGCTATCTATTAAGAAACTCTAAACGAGAACGTTGCTAGGTAATCGTGCGATTCTCGCGATTGCGAGTAATCTCTAGAGCGAGAAAATGGCCAGCTTCACCTAGATCCTTAATATTGAAGCTCTTGGCGAGGTCTACCTTAACTTAGTTAACCTGCTTAACCGTAGGAGTAATGATTAATATGTCGTCGATGTAGACGAGAACCTAGACGTCGCTACGGATAAATAGGCAGTTATTAGACTAGGTGCGTGAGAAGCCTATAGCCTTATGAGCCTTGCGTAAGGTTTCGTACCAGTAGTGTAGTGACTGCTTAAGTCTATATAACGTCTTGAACAGGTAGACGTGGGGACTAAATTCTTCCTTAAATCCAGGCGGAGTCTCCATGTAGATTACCTCGTTGAGTAACCCGTATAGGAAGGTAGTTTCAACGTCAATCTAGTGGCACTTAAGGTCCCTGAGTGTAATTAGCGCGAAGATTAATTTGTACGTAGTAGATCGCACCACGCTAGCAAACGTCTCAAAGAAGTCGACGCCTTCTTTCTAGAGGAAACCGTAATCACTTAGCGCGCCTTATACTTCTCAACAGCACCCTTAAGGTTGTATTTAGTCTTAAAGACCCATTTACCCTTGAGTGCATGTACTCCAGGCGGCAGCTTGGCTTTTACCTAAACTCTGTGAGAGCGGATGGAATTCATCTCTTCCAGTTGCGCTTTTACCTAGTGGGGCTAGGTGGCGCTTGCTCTAGCTTCCTTAATGATCTTAGGATCGTCAGGAGTAGAGGACGAATTGAGGTTATTAATCGTCGAGATGTAAGCGGCGATAACAGGGTCTCTACAGTAGCGGCGAGTTATTTAGACGTTACTACTAATCTCCTAGGGGGTCTATGTGTTGTTATAGACGTTGCCTATATTAGAGTTGCTTTTAGAGTCGTCGTTAAAATTTTCGTTGACTTTAGTGGAGACCTGCTTACCACTAAAATTGGTGGTAGGACTAGGACCTAAACTAGGAGAATTTAAGGCGTTAGGAAGAGCTGGGGTAGTGTCCTAAATACTCCCAAGTTGTCGTAGGTCCGAAAGAAGGTTTAGTTCTTCCGTAATAACGGAAACTTAATCTTCTTCGCTATCGTCTTTACTAAGACTTACACTATCTTCGCTAAGACTTGGGTCGACGACGTCGTTATAGCCGTCAACGGGCGCAAACTACGCTAGGAGTGATCTAGTGTCGTACTCCTCAACGTTAGTAACGTTCTCAATACGTTCTACCTAGGGGACAGTTCTCTAGTCGTCGATAATCGACTCGTCGCCGTCGCTCCTCTCAGTATTAGAGATCATGTCGAGTCTAAAGTTGTTTTCTTTCTTACTTAGCTTACTAAATATCCTGTCGTTCTCGGGATGCCCCTAGTTGTCTCAGCACGACGTTATAATCAAGGCCTCTATCTCTATACTCTACTCTAAAACTCTTAAAGAACACGAAAAGCATGTACGCATTGTTATAGAGAAGCTACTTAAAGAAGGCCTATAAGTTGACATTAAGAAATGCGAATTTAGTATACAAGAAGTTAAACATCTTAGTCTTATCATCACCACAGAAGGAATTAAAATAGACTTAAAAAAGATCATAGATATCATTGACTGGGCATCTCAAAAGTACAAGCATTTCTTAGCTTTGTAAACTTCTATCGCCGATTCATCCAAGACTATTCTAAGATACCCTCGCCGCTTACTACTCTTACTCGAAAAGATCTTACCTTTAAGTGGTCAGATACCGCTTAGATAGCTTTTAAGAAACTAAAACCCGCTTTCACCACTGCACCTATCCTGAAACACTATAATCACGAAAAGCTAGCAATCGTCAAAACAGACGCCTCTAATACTATAATTACTAGAGTACTATTCTAATCTCACGACGGAATCTTGCACCCTATTATATACTTTTCAACCAAGATGACACTAGCCGAACTTAACTATAATATCTACAATAAAGAGCTACTGGCTATTATCAGGTCTTTTAAAGAATAGAGACCTGAACTAGAAGGCGCTTAAAGATAAACTTCCGTCATCTTAGATCACAAGAACTTTGAATATTTTATAACAACTAAAGCCCTTAATCGGCGATAAGCACGCTAGTCTAAATTTTTATCTCGCTTTAACTTTGTCCTCGACTATAGACTAGGTCCCTTAAATAAGCGAGTAGACGCTCTAACTCGTAGATCAGGAGATCTGCCTAAAGGAGGGGGTAGATAAAAAATTCAACTGGTTTCAAAAAGCAACAACCTTAGCGACGACGTTAAGAAAGACGTAGGCATCTCTACCGCTATAGTAGACGCAGTAATTTAAACCCCCATTTTACAACACTCGATATCTTCTTTAGGACAAGACGCCACGACATAAGATGCAGATCTACTTCAATCCGTTCTTCCTAAAATTACCAATTATCTTAAGTAGACTCCTCGTCAACACTTCCCGGCACCTTATATAACATCGCTACCTAGACGTTCTACTCGTAAGCAAAGCCTAGCGCTTCTCCTACTTCTAACCTCGCGCTAGTCGCGGGCGTTAAGGTAAGAGCAAGGAAATGTCTTAGATCTAACAGATAATCACTAGAACGAGGACGATATAGCGCTTAACGTAAAATAAGAGTTATACTTCGCTTACCTTCGAGATTAATGTGCTCAAAAGATCGTTAATAACCTAAAGTCCAACGTGCGTACTATGAAAGATTTTCCACTCTCTAAGTGCTCCTTAATTGGCGAAGATAACGATTATCGAGTTATCTATCGCGATCGCATCTACCTGCTAAATAACAGTAGACTTTACAAAAGACTAATTAAGCACATCTACAACGGAGCCATAGGTGGTTACTTAGGTAAAGCTAGAACCTACGCACTTGTTAGCCGTTAATACTAGTGGCTAGTCAAGCCTACCTCTAATTAAGAAGAATCTTCGCCTTTAGTGTTGCAGCTAGTTAAGAGATACGTTAAATCCTACCAAGTATGTCGTCGCATCCACTCTTGTAAATAAAAGTACGCTAGACTCTTATACCCTAACGAAGTGCCGAACTGCCGTAGTAACATATTAGTATAGACTTTATTATAGAGCTTCTTCTGTCGCTAAATGTCTATAGCTTACGCTATTAAAATATCCTCATTGTCGTTAATAGACTTAGTAAGCGAAAACGAGTTATACCCTACGACGACGTTACCGTAGAATTAGTAGCGTTAATCTTCCTTCATGAGATCTATAAGATCTATAGCTTACCTTCTGTAATTATCTCTGATCGTGATTTACAGTTTATCGCTCAGTTCTAGCAAGCACTTATAAAAAGGCTCGGTATCAAACTTCGTCTTTCTACTACTTACCATCCTGAAACGGATAGCCAAACTGAGATTACTAACGCTTTTCTAGAATAGTATCTCCGAGCTTACGTTGCTTACCTTTAGGATGACTAGGCTACCTAGTGCGCACTTACCGAATTTTCTCTTAACGATCGTCCTTTAGTCTTAACAGGCATCACACCGTTCTTTACCAATTTAGATTAACACCCTCGTAGCACTTTCATGCTACTAGCGCCGCTACTAGATTAACTACCACTTAAAGTTCAACAGCTTGCTATAGGCTAGTAGTAAACCTCGCTAGTAATTGCGGATCATCAGATTACCTACCTACATCAATATAGAGGCTACTTCGATTAAAGCGACTACTTTAGCGCGCAGGACTCGCAGCGGGCGATTTGTGGGGAAACTAGTACATAAGCAATAATTTCACCCGGAATATTTATAGCACTGTATCTTAGCTTTAATTTGAGTTATTTCCGACGCTTTTTAAACTTATAATTGATGTAGTTATAAAGATAATAAGATGGTAGTGATTTACAGATGAGGTGTGCACGGAGTGGTTCTATGCACGCAATAGTGTACTCTTCTACATAGAATAAGAAATAGATAGTTTATTTATATAATCTAAGCTATTAGTTCACTGGATTACTTATTAATACTATATCTTTTAATATACTTTCTTCCGGATTAGCTATTATATTCTAGCAAAACTATTTCGATACGAGACTAGACGAGAAGTTAGTAGCGCGTAGCTAATAGATTTAACTACAAGACGTTCTATAAGAAAGGAAGTAGGATTGTAAGAATCGCGAAAAAATAAAAGTACGCCTACGAATTAGTCTCGCTTAGTTATTAAACTTAAACCTAACGTTAGGTCTTTTTAAGGACTATAGTAGTAGCCCCCGCTTAAGGCCGAAGCTATTATAAGACATTTAAGCTCCTCCGCCTCATTCTAATCCTACATATCCTAATCCTCTAGCTAAGTCTCTAAGCTAATAGCATTAGAGTATTGTCGAAGATATTCCGCAAGTGTAAACGTTGCGTCACGAATGTTAGGATAGAAAACCTATAATAATAGAAAGTCGCCGGTCTAGCGTATAAGAAACTTTAATTTACTACGAGACAATTTTAAATCTAGGATTTCTTCTATCGGCTAGTCTTCGTTATTGTTATCGCAAATAAGGGAATTAGCGGCGCTACGCAGTGTAGTTGGTACTTGTTAGCATTATTAAGGCGGAGTAGCGAAGTGTGAAAGATAGGGTAAATACCGCGCTAATCACTAGGAATCGCGAGTTTAAAGGCATGATTACTAATCTTATCGATTATACTAAACGGTCCCTCGTACTTATCATATCAAATTCTAGTGAAGTCTAAGTGGTAACGCTAAGAGTTCTACCACTTAGGGTCTAAGTTACTAAGAGTTCCCTCCTCTAACCACACCGCCGCCATACACACCTACCGCGGATGTGACCTCGCCGCCGCCACTACCCTGCCGGCGGTTCATCCGGTCAAACCTCATCGCCGCCGTGACCGACCCCCCTTCGTA
>Ga0160429_1000269_pt1 | contig 59092 bp, 62 predicted proteins | sample SolpanmetagenomR_FD_108199 | JGI IMG/M metagenome (GOLD analysis project Ga0160429, IMG submission 108199) | Solar panel surface microbial communities from Lawrence Berkeley National Laboratory, California, USA - R | ecosystem: Engineered > Built environment > Solar panel > Unclassified ... | reverse complement strand
CTTCTCCTTCTTCTCCTTCTTCTCCTTCTTCTCCTTCTTCTCCTTCTTCTCCTTCTTCTCCTTCTTCTCCTTCTTCTCCTTCTTCTCCTTCTTCTCCTTCTTCTCCTTCTTCTCCTTCTTCTCTTGCAACGGAAATGGCAAAGAATGCTTACTGCTAGTCTAGCGGTGTACCCAACACTCTCTCCATTTTGTTTACGGCTTGAGTGATAGGACTAGGAGGCACGGGGATTGTGGAGGGGAGGAGGGGTTATAGAGGTCGATATAGGTTTAAGAGGATAGGAAGTGTGAATAAGGAGGTGAGAGGACGAATTGCGAAGATGCAGAGTCAGAAAAAAGAGATGAGCAGATGAGGTCGGGATGGTAGGACGGAAAGTCGAGCGTATCAAGTAGGTGATAACACAGAGGAGATACAATCAAAATAGCGAGATAGGATCCAGGGAAATGTCTATGGGTATTGCAAATGCACCAGGGCCAGCGTATTCTTACAGTATTAGTCAGAGGCTCTAGATTTGTTCTGTTTCCTGTGACTGTCAGAGTTTTCTCCTTGTCGTGATTACAAGTCTTGCAGAAAATAGCATGACCTGCTCGTTCTGTTCCTAAGCCAAAGGTGGTCATTTCTTCTGCCGCATTTTCGACTTAAATCTCCAAAGGCGGAGCCGTCGTTTCACCAGGTTCATATCCATATTCAAGAAGAAGAGAGGTTTGTAGGGTTTCCGTTTGTTTGTTCTTGCCATCGTAAGGCGCAAACGGAGAAATGGACGAGAACGCAAATGGATGAATGAAGTGAAGTCATAGCGAAAGATCTTGGCATATATCCTTTTCAGCCACGTCAGATCACCAGTGAGTCGGCCATGCAGTCTGTTGAATTCTGATGTTCTAACAGCAGATAATGGCTTGAAATAGAGTCTGCAATCCTATAGTAGGATGTCCTAGGGCATGTGGCTCAATGCTAGTCTCCGAATCGGGCCACAACTAATGACGGAGGCTGTAAAGACGCCTAGCAGATGTGTGCTACAGCGATCAATCGTGCATTTGACCATGATAGGTAATCCAATCTTCTTAATCATCGTAAGATAGACCGCCCTATAAAGGTATAATCATTCGCCGATCGTCTCTGGTGTTTTGTTAAAATTCATATCGTGTGTTGTCGATGTTGTTCGATTGGTTCAGATATCGACAGTAGTCTAGTTGACCTTTGAATCATTTTGGGCGGCTTGGGGCTTTCCTCTGCCTTCAATCTTGCTTCCCGTCAAAGTCTTGTCAATACATCTTTGATATCAACCTGTATGCGATTGAGCTGCCAGCTATAGCTTGTCTTGACTCGCTTGCGCTGATAAGATCATGGAGCTTGACTTCAGCATCTTTTGTGCATGTTGGTGAGATATCAGGATTTGCAACTCCGAATTCGAAACAGATAGTTGCAATGCTGGTCGTAGTCATTCCAAATGTTCGCGCTGCTTCCTTGCATGTCGAAGGCGATGAAAGTATGTTGTATCGTAGTCCTTTCCGTACGATGACCGGCCTCCTTCTCATTGCTGAAGTTGTAGAGCTCCGACTTTCATTAAGTCGTAAAGCCATCATCCTTCGGCAAGCGCACGACTAAAGCAGCTGTTCGGATTTGATGGTCTCCTCCTGGGACTTTGCAGCACTGTCAGGTCGTATAGACTTGCTTGGATCTCGATCTTTGAGTGTTTGGGCATTTTCACGATGGAACCGCACCAAGTTCAATATCTTTCTTTTGTTTGCTATTGCGTGCACAGTGCGACTTCCACCACTCAATTGCTTACTGATCTCCGTATTCGATAAACCCTGCTCCACCATACGATACATCTCTTCGACCTCGAGATCTGACCATGGTACAAAAGTCCTGCTAGGGCCGATCAATTTGAGTGTTGTGCACCTCCTTTTCTTGACCGATGACGCAGTTCTCCGTGGACTTAGGCGAGTCCCAATCGCAGAATCATTCATTCCCTGGGCAAAGAATTGGCGCACCTGCATATCATCCTCGCATGTCCAGTCCGTCAGGGTTGTGGAGTTACGAAAAGAGGTAAGCCCCATTCTACGTCTGACAATAGCAACCCTTGAAAGGGTAGTCTCGAAAGGTAGTGCATTGGCAATCTCTCCATCGTTTAGGCCTTGGCGGAAATATTCAGCAAGCATTGCTTTATGCTCGGCTGTCCACTTGTGTGTAGCTGTACCTCTCTTGGAGAAGTTCAGCTTGCCACGAATTGCAAATACACTGCGACCTAATTCTCGTGCAATTTCTTCATGTGGTTTGTTCTCCTCGATGAGCTGCCAGAACGACTTGGTTTCTTGCGCACTCCAGGCCTGCTTCCAGGATTTCCGGATTTTGTTTTCAACAGAATAGATGCTACGGTTGAGCTCAGTGGCTATCTCCCATGTTGGTACGCGGTCAGATCGGCGCTGAGAGAGTAATGCGACTTCTTCAGAAGTCCATGGTCGCTTCACAACATACTTAAAGGGGGCCTTGTGATGACGACTCTCGCGTCGAAGTCCTATAGCAGTTCGCATAACATGATTGATATCGTGCACCAGTCGGCCTGCGCTACGCAGAGCTTCCATGATTTGTTCAGAAGGCTTGTTCGCAAAATACATCTCCCTAACAAGCGCAAGTTCGTCTTCGCTAAATCGGGCGTTTTTCGAGTTTGCGCTATCTGACAGCGAGAGGCGAGAATGATACAAGAAACACCCTGATCGCGGCATTCTGGCATTTGACGATTGTAGGAAGGCGATCCTCAATGGGACTGCACAATGATGCAAAGAATATCGAGATTTTGCTGTACAGCAATTCGTCCACCAAAAAGCACGCATGATTCACTGAAATTGGGATGCTTGTTGAGTCCTCTACTTGCCATGAAACACTCAAAGCATGCGACGATTAATCGGTCCCGCTCGACACCAGCGTGCTTGTGGACATGGTGTGTCGTCGGCGACAGTGAGAAGTGAGAAGGCAGGCAGATGATCATTGTTGTTTATAGGAGGATCGACGCCATTTGCGATAAGCTCTTGGTAAGCATGGACCCTCAAAACACCGAAACATTAGTGATTACATGATGACGACGATATAATAGCTTTTCCCAAACACAATCTTGCCCTCGCTACAACATCTAGACATTTTCGAGTGTCTAGTGAAGTGGTTAATGGCAACCCCTTCCCAAGACAATCGTGGTGGACGAGCAAACAGACAATCAGATGAACGGTCCCCTCTCCTGCAACGAGGCGAATCTTATGCTTCTGAAGTCGAGTCTGAAGTATTATACTCACCTGATATTCTGTGATTGATCATAACTGCTGACTATATTGATAACAGGAAATCGACTTTGATAAGGAAGATTCAGACAATCCAAAACAATGGACTCGCAGGAAGAAGCTCACCAATGTCGGCATCATCGCCCTCATGTCCATCCTCTCGCCTCTCGCCTCTTCCATGTTCACTCCAGGCATTTCAGTAATAGCAAAGTCACTCCACACCAGTGTGAATAACATCATCGTGGCCACGACTGGATTCGTTATTATGCTCGGCATAGGACCATTAATATTGGCGCCTCTCAGCGAGACCTTTGGACGAAGAAAGCTATACATGGTGTGCTTTAGTATATTCACGCTACTACACATTCCTATGGCACTGGCGCCCAACGTGGCTGTCCTCATCACAGCAAGAACGATAGCAGGTTTTTTCGGGAGTGTTGGAATCGCTAATGGCGGTGGAACGATAAGCGACATGTGTACACCGGAAGAAAGAGCAGGAATATTTGGGTGGTATCTACTCGGACCTCTACTTGGACCTACGATCGGACCACTGCTGGGCGGTGTCGTCGTCGAAAAGGCTGGGTGGCGCTGGGTGTTCTGGGTAGTTATGATTGTCTGCGCAGTAAACACTTTGATTGGATACTTCTTCCTATACGAAAGTTACGCACCCATCATATTGCAGAGGAAATGTGAGAAGCTTCAGAAGGAAAGAGGAGGACATTACACATATCCAGGACAAGACAATCGTCCGCTCAAGATCAGGATTTGGGAGAACATCAAGAGACCACTCAGAATTCTGTTCACGCAACCCATTGTCCTGACTATGGCAGCTTATCAGGTACTTTTGTAATTCGAGAACAACTATAGAGTGTGCTAATCTATGTTCTAGGCTGTGATATTTGGCACAATGTACAGTTTATACACTAACATGCAAGATATTTATGGCAATCCCCCATACAATTTCAGCACATCGCAGGTGGGCTTGCTGTATCTCGGTCCTGGACTAGGATTCTTGACGGCGGTCTGGTTTCTGGTACCTCGCATTGATACTGTATTCAACAAGATGACCAAGGAGAACGACGGAGAGTCGAAGCCTGAGTTCAGGTTACCACTAGCCAATATCGGTGCTGTGCTCCTCCCAGTAACCCTCTTCATCATCGCCTGGACCATCGAGTACCGTGATCGAGTACACTGGATCGTTTCAATCATTGCCGCTTACTTCCTCGGCTTAGGACAAGTCATGATCTTCAACACTGTTCAGAACTATTACATTGACGCTTTCGCCAAGTACGCAGCCAGTGCCATTGCTGCCGGGGCTACTTTCAGGGCAATAGTTGGAGGTGTAGTGCCATTGTTTGCACCAGCAATGTTTGAGAAGTTGGGTTATGGCTGGGGATGGAGTGTGTTTGCCTTTCTATGCGTTGCTTTGGCGCCAGCACCGTTGCTCTTCCAGAAGTATGGACCTTTTCTTAGGGAGAAATTTGCGATTGAGTTGTGATGATATGCATATAATTAGAATAGTCGTAATTTCAATGCACCGCAGTTTGTCAAATTTGCCTCTGAATATCACCTGGTACACAAGATCACAACCTCTCAGTCTTGTCTTCCCGACTCCTCCACCTAAACGTGCTGATGGAACACGCACTTCGTGATTACGCAACACCAAGCCTCCCACACTAACGACAATTCCGCTTTCGACCTTTCAACGGCCGCCACCTGCCTCATTAGTGATCCTTCGCGCTTACATTGCAGCGATGCGAGGTGGAAGTCGGCACCTGAGCTTGTGCAAAGTCTAGCAAGGCTTGTCCGACTCTGTGTTGCTATTGTAACAAAGTGCTCACTGAAGCAAAAGGCATTATTCTTTGGGCACTATCTTCGTGACATTTTGTTTCGTGCCATTTAGCTTGGTGTGACCTATTCTGCGACGCAACAAATGGCCAGCACAAAACAGCATAAGCTTTAACACAAGAGTCCAAGCTTTACCGAAGATTCGTTGTGAGAGTTCATAAACGTCCTTGTGGCCCCTCTCGCACAAATGTTCTGCGCAAAGGACGCGTGCGGTGCCTGACGGTGCTCGCGCTTCACAGTGGATTTGTGCCTGCGGACCTGCATCAGCATGTTACCCCGATAACCCCAATTCGGTTATCGTTGTGCGTTGTCCTGTTTCTTATTGGCGGACTTGACGCTTTTGTGGACGATGTAGCACGATCTTAGGATTACGGTTCGCACAAGGCTAACCATTTGGGGTACAGGTGAGGCTCAGAATGAGATGCTATATATCCTTCACCTTCTGCTTCTAGTGGTTGAATTATTGTGCAGAAAGAGTTAGCATCTTCCTTACATTCGCTTATCAAGGACTAGGACATCCCTCCATTCATTCGGTGGTGTGCCTTTTCGACCTTCTTTCATTTACTCTTTCGTTGATCTTCCCACTCCTCCATCACAAGATGCATCTTAAGGCACTTCTTGCAGGCGCTGCTCTCTTTGCGTCTGCGTACGCAAAGTCGGTGGACTCCTTCGCTCAAGGAGGTAATCTACCTGATGAAAATATTCTTTTTGGTCCGATGAAGCGTCAAGCCAAGTCGCCCTCGAGGATCATGAAGCGTCAGAGCAGCGTTTCTCCATCCACCTCTACCGCTCTCCCAAACCCAGCAGACCCAGCTTGCACCAATGCACCGAACTCTAGGTATGATTGAGCTTCTGTGATATATGTCTTCTATGCTAACGATGCCGAAGGGATTGCTGGACGTCGGAGTACAATGTCGATACAGACTTTGATCAGAAGTGGCCAACCACTGGAGTCACTAGATATGTATGTACAGTATATCTGTTAAAAGGTGTCGTCTGCTAATCTGGCTCGTTAGTACACTCTGACAATTTCAAACACGACATGCAACCCCGATGGTGAATTGAAGCGTGAGTGCTTCCTTATCAACAACCAATTGCCTGGACCTGTCATCCGTGCCAACTGGGGAGATATGATATCTGTAAGTCTGCTTACCATATACAGTCAAGGCCTACGTGCTAATACTACTTAAAGGTCACCGTGAACAACAACATGAAGAAGAACGGTACTGGCATCCACTGGCACGGCATTCGTCAATTAAACACAAACATTTATGATGGTGTCGGCGGTATCACTGAATGTAAATATACCCTACAAGTTTTGCAACTTTGCCATCGCTAATTCAAATCTTAGGTCCCATCGCACCCGGTCAAAGCACAACCTACACATTTCTTGCAACGCAATTTGGTTCGAGTTGGTATCACTCTCACCACTCCAGTCAATACGGTGACGGTGTCTTTGGTCCTATTGTCATCGATGGGCCTACCTCTGCTAATTGGGACATTGATCTTGGGCCTCTTACAGTCTCAGACTGGTACCAACAGACCGCTGCCGCCGTCGACATGCTCACGCAAGATGCCCTCACGAACGGTGGTGCAGGTCCTGTAGCGTCCAACATCCTCCTCAACGGCACCAACAAAGCCACTTCTGGTAACGCTGGTCAAAACCTCAAAGTCAAGCTTACAACAGGAAAGCGTCACCTCCTCCGCGTGGTCAACACCAGTGTCAACGGCGCTTTCCGTCTCTCGCTCGACGGCCATAACATCACTCTAGTTACCTCCGACTTCGTTCCCATCCAGCCACTTACCGTCGAGAGTGTCATGATCAACATCGGTCAGCGCTACGAGATGATCATCGAAGCCAACCAAACCCCCAGCAACTACTGGTTCAGAGCAGAGATCGAGGGTTTCGGATGCTATTCCTCCAACGACGGTACTGGCATGGGTATCTTCACTTACAGCGGCGTCAAGGAAGCTACACCTACAACTCAGAAGACATACACGAATGGCGCACAGTTTCTAGGTGATTGCCATGAGCCATCTCCCCTTGTGCCATGGGTGCAGAACACTGTTGGCAGTCAGCAGGAATTCATCTCTCAAGCCGAGAACCTGAATGTGTCACTCTTGCTGCCACACGTCGGCACGAACCAGCAGAATATTGTGGTCTGGGGTATTAATGACAAGCAGATCGATGTCAACTGGGGCAAGCCAATCTTGTCGTATGTCATGGAAAACAACAACTCCTTCCCTGCCACCGAGAATGTGATTGAGCTGGCAAATGAGGGTGAATGGATGTTTTGGATCATCCAACAGGTAGCTGACGACGGTGTCGCTGCTCCAATTCCTCACCCAATACATCTTCATGGGTAAGTCAAGCCTCCCACTACACAACCACACATCTGCATAACCAACAAACCACTAACAGCAGCTCTTCAGTCACGACTTCTACGTCCTAGGCCACGCAACAGGCACACCTCAGGCCCACGTAACATTCGATATCACCAAAGATCCCGCTAACCTGCAATACAACAACCCCACTCGTCGCGACACTGTTACGTTGCCCGCGAACGGATGGGTTGTTATTGCTTTCCCGACTGACAACCCGGGGGCTTGGCTTATGCACTGTACGTTCACACACCATTTCCCCTCCCCTTATGCAATCACCAGCCATCTCTATCAAATCACAAACACCCCATTCCTAACAGTCGTAAACACCTCAAACCTATCCATCACACGCACGCCCCACCTCTATAAATCACACCACGCTACACCACAGCATGATCAAAGTGAACGAGAAAAAAAGTCGGGCCATAGCTAATTCCCAATAGGTCACATCGCATGGCACATCACCGAAGGCTTCGGCGTGCAGTTTCTGGAGAACGCACCGGGTATTGATTTCCCGGATGAAGCGGCCTATAACCAGCAGTGTGCGAGCTGGAATAACTACTATGAGAATGCGCTGTATCCGCAGTTTGGCTCTGGTCTTTGAGGGGGTGGCAAGAGAGGAAGGCGAGAGAAGGTGATCAAGTGGTGGTGGCTGAATAGGGTCGAGGGCTGAGTTTGGTGGTTCGGGTGGAGTCGAGGATATTTAATTCATCACGACGGTAATGGAGAGCACTGTATATATGCATGCATGCAAGGGCTTTGGCAGGTGGTTCGTTTCTCATGAAAGTGCATTTGTAGGTATGGTAATTTTATTATTTGTAGCTTGTGTAATAAACTACGAACTGTCCAAAAACCTCTGCCTCCTCAGTCTTCAAAGACCGCTGAATCCTCTTTTTTCCCGTCACCACGATCGTCAACTTCTCCCATCTCATCATCCTCATCATCATTACCAAGATCTCCTCCCTTCTCATCGTCCTCATCATCATTACCAATACCTTCTCCTTTCTCATCATCCCCATCACCACCATCACTTTCATCATCACTCTCCACCTCCAAAAACTCTCCAAAGCCCAACTCCTCCGCCATCTTCAAAGTCCAACCCCTTTGCAACAGATACAAAATCGCAGTCTTCACCTCCCCTTTCGTGCAAAACCAATCTTTATAGTCTTCCTCAAGCCACGCGAGTGCTTTGGACGGTTCCTGATCAAGATGTGTTTGTCGTTCTTCTCGATGCAGGCGCTTGGTGTTATAGCATAGCCAGGTATTTTCGACGTCGTCCAGGGTTGCTCGCGAGCTTTGCAAACCAAGACATCGCAGTCGATTATCCTCCATCCAGTCGAGTTCTTTGGGTGAGAGTTTTAGTATGCTTTGGGCTTGGCACAGCCAGCCTGGGACACCATACTTGGTGATGCAATCTTTTAGGGTGGTATTGAGGATGTGCCGGGCGAGGGTATTGGGCAGATCGAGGAGGGATATGAGGTCGAGGCGGTCTATGAAGTCGATTGGAGGAGGAGGAGGGATGGCAGGTCCTTTATCTGCTACATTTGCATGCATAGTGAAGGTTGATGAGACGGTTTGGTCATATTCATCATCCTCCCCACTTGCCGAGAAATCGTCGGCTTCAATATATGTGACCTTGAATGCTTTGGCAGCTTCTGTTCTTTCCTAGTACTCCTGTCAGCAAAATCTCTTTCATAGGTTATATACCTTGAGACAAAAGGCTCACCCATCTTTGTTTGTATCGTGCACGTTCCCAATATCTTGGTTCTGGTGGACGGACAATGTACCTTATTTTACCAATGACATCTCCATCTTGATGAGCTGAATGCCTGATAGAACCTGAACTTGGACGATGCACTGGGTTGTACAGCCAGGAAGTGTCCAGATTGTGCTTTGCGTTTTCTCTCTTCTCGTGGAGCAGAGATGATGCCAGAAGTGGGTCCAGGTAGCTCAAGCGATCAGCTTGGACGCGAGCTTTTGTGATCTTGCCTTGATTAGGCCGTCCTGTCTTCTTGCTCTTGCCCCTGCGCGTGTTTTTTATAACACAAACAGCAGAATCTTTATCCGATATGCCGAGATGTGCTTCTTTCCTTGTGATCTTTAGAGGCGGAGGTGCTTGATGACTGGGAGGGAGGATGATACTTGGATCACAACTCGCTCTGGTGATAGTACTGCGATCAAAGGTTATTATATGGGCTCTTTGTCTTTGAAGTGTTTGCAAGCGAGCAAGCGGAGCACGCGGAGCAATCGAGTTTGTGTTTGCTTGTCGAAAATTTGATGCGCAGCTCGGGGTGACGGAGACAGATTCCAGCATGTCGCTACTGGGGTGGAAGTCGTAGAGATCACACTCCCCAGCGGCGAGACGTGCAGGTAATGACTTGTTGCGCTTCGGTCGAATCGGTTGATCCATTGGGTATTGATAAGGTTGTGACGTGTTATTGTTCATATCAATAGCAAGTAGCAAGTAGTGAAGGATGAAGTGGTCTTGTGGAGACGCGCTAATGTTCGATCTTGTTTTGAGTTCGTTTCAGATCGAACAGATCGACATCTCTTGTTTCAGGTCTGACACTATCAATTTGTCCCAGTCGAAAGTGAAACAATGAAGCCAGATAAGCAAATCTTTTTCGTGACTACCTTAGCATTTAGTCTGTAGTTTGTTTATGAAGGTTGTCGCTTCCTCGCGTGAAAGCTCGAACGTACCTTCTGCTAATAACCCGCTCCGTCATGATCTTGATCTTCTCGATTCAGATTACCTCATATCGTATGTCTTCGTTCCTTCATATCTCATACATTCTTTCCTTCAGATCAAGAAACTCAGCACAAGCATGCTGTCCATCTCTGAATGAGAAGCACCTCTTCACTTGTCCTTGAATGGCGCGAAATTTCTTCCACCGAAACGCTGCTCGTTATCGTCCGCCATCAACATGTCAACATCTATCCCCTCATCCTCCTCCTGCCTACTTCTTTTCTTCCATGGCAAGCTCACTGTTGTTCGATTGTTTCCGTTATTCTCTGTCGCAGATCTGACCATTCTTTGAGCTTCAAGGATGTCGCAAAAGCTGTTGAGTATTGTCTTCAACTCATCGTCAATGTTGATGCTGAACCGACGTGATTGTACTACTTGGATTGCATTGACTAGGTCCAGACCAGCAACTTCCTGGCAAGAGTATGAGCTAAACGTCCTTTTCCGGCTGTTGGAATCATACTTACGACAAGAAACGCGGCCACAACAGCTGCCGAGCGCTCATTCCCTGTCTCACATGCTACCAGAATCTTGCCAAGCTTGTTGAAGCGCGCAGGTGCTGTAGCAAGATGATTGGCCATGGAGGACACAGTCAACGACAAGACTGATCGCAAATTCTGAAGATTGGTGACGTCAATCTGTTGTATCTCGATACCCAGTCCTTGCACCACATCAGCTGCAGCCGACATGATGCGAGCTTCGTATGGTCGTTGTTGACGAATAGCGAGGAGCAGTGTAATGCCAACTTCCTGAAGGTATGCCGCGCTTCTGGCTGCTGATATTGGTCCCAAGGCAATAAAAGGTGCAACATCTTGAGCTCGTCTACGGTCTTCGTAGCTCCAGGCAAACATTTCGCTTTGACGCGTTTCAATATCCATCTGGAGAGTCCAGCCATATGCTTTGAGATAGTCCGGCAACACATCGGCTGACCATGCTTTCGCGTCGGTATAGGGTGTGAGTGGTGGCGGAATAGTAGTGCGTGGTGGCGAAGGCAGACGCCCAGCATATTCGCCATTCGACACGACGTGATCCATGATGATGTTGAGATATTTGCAAGAACGACTCGCACTGAGAGCTTATTGGATCACAAATTAGGCTTGTCACACCAAGTTTTCACGTTGTAAGATGAAAAGACACAGCAGGACAGTGTGCCGGTCAAAACAGAAGTGCAACAACACACATCAACTCGTCCCCAACATAACAAAGTCACACTAAGCGTCTTGTGTGACAAACGTGATGTTCAGTGACGTTGCTGCTGTAAGACATGGTGGTCAAACGCAGCCGACTGCTAAGACATCATGCGCGGAGTCAGGCCCGACAGCCATTTGTGACTCAGATGTTGAAGTCACTCGTCCAAGTCGCCTTCCCTCACTTTCACGCGTCGTCGAAAGCAGAGAATCTGGCCACGCACTTCATCAAGCATCTCACCGCTCATGGTCCCTGAGCCTCTTCCCCAACCCACCATCGAGCCTGGCGACGACACCAGGTCCCCTTGCCAACTGCAGGTAACACGATTTGCTTGTGGTGGTATTGCTATTTCAATGAAACTGCATCATTCCTTAGGTGATGCGCATAACTTGCTGCGATTTACTAGTCTAATAGCTGATGTATGCGAGGAGTGCAAGGGATCAATGTAAGCTCACTTCGATTCCAGCCTGACAAGCTCGATGCTCGGGCTGCGGGAGACATAAACAAGGCCAAAGCAGATGAGCACCTCCAGGTGAAAGCTATCTCTGCACCACTCTTGCGAGGAGACTGGTATGCTAGTGATCATAGAACGCCTTCGTGGGTCAAAGGAGCGCCCAAAGTCATTGCAGATCGCGAGGATGTCAAGGTACCAGCTGGTGAGTTCATGCAATTCGCAGACTGGGACACGAGCGCTCAAGTAGGTCATGTTGTCGTTCATTTCACCGCCGAAGATGTGGACACCGTCTATGCAGCAGCTAGCACAGATCCAGCCATTGGTTCGTCAGTCATCATGATGCACTACTTGCACACGTGTGGATAGCCATTGTTCAGGCCCGGAAGCGTGCATATCATGGCAGCAAAGCGGCGCTGGTAATGCACGATGTGATGCACGCAAACACATCTTTATCATTGCGACCAGCCTCTAGATTTGGCCTTGGCGAAGACTTCGCCGGCTCGCCTATTCAGATCGCCGACGTCGCACTACCACTATCTGCTTTCACTGGTCCACCGGGAGGAAAGACGTTACCAATAGTCGCAAGTACCTTCCGGAAAACACTAGCGTCTCTAGATGGTGAAACACTGCGAGCACAAGTGCACAGTCTCGCGTACGAAGCAAGCCCACAACGTATTTGGCAGGCGTTTCTTGGACGAAAACATGTCATCTTCACGAGTTGGGTCAAGGAAGCAGCATATGAGGTAGATTTCGGCGTTGGCGAGCCAGTGTGGATGGAGAGTGTTATGGATGACTTGGACGGTATTGTTGTGCTGTGCGAAGGTGCTCCGCTGCCTGGCGTGGCGGAACTCAGTGATCAAGAGAAGAAGTGGTGGCGCTATGGCGTCGATCTAGGGGTTCATCTCGAGACCAAGGCTTTGGCTGAGCTCATCGCTGACGTCTCCTTCTTATTGTTGCGGGAATAAGCCATCCTCAGGACAGCTCCAGTGAGATCTTAGATATCTATCTATAGTAGTGCTATGTACATGATTAAATAAAGCTATTACCTTTCTTGGCCGATGCCAACAGTTGTTCCGCCCTAAACACGCCGCTCTGGGTGAACATGTTGATTTCTGATCTTTGTCGATATTTCGGAGAGCCCTTGGACACATTGTGGTCAAGCAGCGCCAAGAGATACGCGAGTCAGGGTCGACAGCGGTTGTGATTCGGATGTCAATGGCATCCTCTTCCCACTGTATTAAATTGGTACTTCATTGTGCTTGTGCTGATCCTTCTCATTATCTTGGGAGCCCAACGCTTACCTACAGCTCGTGAGATCGATGGTAAAGATGTCCGAGGAAGAACCAGGTTTCGCCCCTCTTATCTCTGTTGTTGACTTTCACCATGCCAGAGGTCCAGAAGTTGAGAGGTGGATAGGTGTTGATGCAGGAGAAGATCCAGCAGAACGACATGATTGGGGTTTTCTATCTTTCCTTGCTCTACCAGATGGTGCTCATGATGCTGAGGAAGAGTTCTCCTACTTTACATTACGCCAGGCTGGATCTGAATCCTTGAAGCCATCTTCTTTGTTCGGCATTGCTTGTACACGACATATTAGCTCAACGGAACTGACATACCGGCCAGCAGATGTTACTAGATCTTCAGTACAAAAGGCTGTTGTGATTGTGGTTGACTCACCATATATCTTCGCTCGTGTCAGAGAACAACTCTCACTGGTAACCAAGGCTTGGTTTGCACAGAAGGACTTCAGAGATATCAAGATTCTGGAGGACTTTCAGAAGAGTCTGTATGGTATCTCGCGTGTCAAAGATGATGAAAGGGATCAATACGTCGGCCTATCTCTACGAGAAATGATATATGAGTACCGACATCAGACGCTAATCCTGTTCAAGTGTGCTTTGCTTCAGCCAAAGATGCTCTTCTTTGGCACGAAATGTGAAAGGATGTGCTTGTTACAATTCTCTCTGATTTCATTAATACCTGGACTACTACGAAAGCTGCAAGATTGTGCTGATCCTAGTTACAACTTTAATGAGGAACTACTATATGTGCCCACTTCCTTGAAGACAAGTGAACGAGCTTCTCTTCTTACTTATATGGGTCTACCTCTTCAAATTTTTGGTAAAGGCTCCTTCTTCGGTCCATATACACCTTTGCAACAGCTCGATATGCTTAGTGATGCCAATACAACTTCATACATTGCCGGCTCAACCAATTCGCTTGTCTTATCTCAGAAGGAAAAGTACTGTGACGTACTCGTCAATCTTGATAGTCACGGCCTTGAGATTATAACACCATCCCTCAAGCCGTGTTTCTCTCTATCCACCGCCGACAGACGCTGGATCGACACTCTCGTCCTGAGCGTACAAGACACCTGGGACGAGTCTGACCCGACACGACCTAGCAACCACGGCTACACTGGTAGCGAAGAGTTCATCCGCCTCCAATTCGAAGAATACACACTTGCGCTGCTATCAGCAGTCAAGTATCGCAACTTCGTCACGACACACAAAGACGACCCTAAAGCCTTGCTATCAGAAGTCTACGGCGACCCAGCCAACGAATGGAGCGCGACCTGGGTTTCAGCATGGGAGAAGACGGACAATTTCCGCATGTTCGACAAGTTCACGGACTCGCATCTGTTCGATGTCATTGAACCACGACATCCGTGTGCCGGAGCCTCGACAGTAGAAGAGCTGCAAAGACGAATGGCGCAACAGGTAGCAGATCTGCATTTAGATGAACGCTTCAAGAACGGCAGGGAGGTGATTGGTGCGGGGCTAGTCACAGGACAGCAGAGAGTCTCCGCGCTCGGGCAGAAGATCTGGTCGGATATCGAGGTCATGCGGGAGAACCAGAGACGCCGAGCTGAAGATCGGAAGACAGATGTGACTGTGGAGAAGCCGGCGGCGGCTGCCTTCAAGCTTCCACCTGCGCCTGACTTGTCACAAGCTCAGGCCCAGGTACAAGCAGCGTCGCAGCGGGCTGGTGCTTACTTGTCTTCTTGGGGCAGCTGGGCGGCAGACAAGCGTAAAGCTGGCTGGAGCCGTGGTGCGAGCACGCCTGTTCCAGCCTCATCGAGTACATTGGACCAAAGACCACAAGTGACGACTGTCTCGGAACTGGCACATACCGAGAAATTAACCGAGCATAAGTGATGTTCTCATGTTTTGCATTCACAGCTCGAATTCTATACTGAATATATGAGGAACACATGAAACAACAATTTTATACTTTGAATATACCATCAGCAAAAGCTACCCGAACCAGGACAATATACAAGAAGGATTAAGAAGCTGCGACATTACAAGATTACAACGTCTCACATCTCAATCGGCACTCAGAAACCACCCAAGCCCTCCTCAGCCACCTTGCCACTGACATTCCTCCCTCTCAACCCTGCTCTCAAACCACTAAACGCTGTGTCATCATCATCGTGGAGATATCCTAATCTATGATCACCAATATCTGTGCCACTTCTGCTCACCACCCTTCCCTGGGTCTGATGGCGTGGTCCAGCAATGGGACTCGTTCTGTCAATGCCACTATCAGGTCTCTGTGGTAGCTCCCAAGCAGGCTTGTTGCGACCTAGGTCATAGCTCAAATGATTCGGCATATTCTCATTTTGAACATGAATATTCAATCCAAGAGGGTCTCTCGAAACAGCCTTTGTTACAAGTTCCAGTTGCGAACCTCTTGGAGATGGAGTTGGCGGATTCATCTCTAAAGGAGACATGAAACCGGGTACAGGCGGTCGCGATTGCCTCGACCTTCTCACCCTGACAGTGCCAACGTCAGCACCAGCTTCGCCCAGATCGGCAGTTAAGTCGTCGTTGTATTCCAATCTACCCTGTCTATCCTGCTCTACAGGAACGTACTCCTGTTGTTGTGTCCTGGAAGACCAAAATGCAAACCCATTGTTCGTCTCTGTCACGTCCTCATCGTCTTCTGCAAGAGGGCTATCGCGAGGTTGATGAGGATTTGCGTATTGGCTGTCGACGAACCAGTTATCTCGGAGCTGGTCGGAGCGAGTACGTTTGCTGGATCTTCGTGGTATCGCTGGTACAGATGGGAGAGTTGGTGACTTGATGGAGTTTGAATATACGGAGGATGCGGCCACACTGTTGCTGCTAGGCATGCTGCGAAGGTCGTGGACGCGCTCGTTAGGAAGAGGTGGTGGTGTCTCTGCCCGCGGTGTGATCTTGCGGTTTCCATGCGGCCGTTGCGGAGAGTTGGGTAGCGGCTTGAACAGGTCCAATGTGTTGGGAACGGTGAGATTCGTGTGTGAAGTCGTTGTGACCATATGCGCTGCTATCGGGTTGCTGGGGGAGTAATTGCGGCTGTTATTTTGGCGTGTGCCGAAGAACGACATCGGACGAGGCAGAGCAGACATTGGACGGTTGTTGCCATTAGTCGCGATGCCTGGTGTAGCCTTGGACCGGCGTATCGAGCCTGAAGGTCGTGAAGTCAGGTTCGATTCGAGCGGGTTCATCTCAGGTGGGAGATGCGCAATCTTGCGGAAAACAATACAAAGATATATCGAGATTGCGAAACTGATCAAATGAAGTCCGCCAACTACGATCGCGCCAAGCCATGTCGCCTGGATAAAGACGTCCGTCTTGCTTCCTCCCAGCACGCTTGTCGTCCATCGCTCTGTATCTGTTATCCCAAGTCCAGCTTCTGCGTGTGCTATGATTGCCGTAAAGACGTAGAATGGAATAAGTCCAGCATCAATGATGAGCGCGAAAAAGTGGTATGCTGAGGACGAAGAAGGTGTTCGATGTTTTGGTGAGCGCGCGAGGTGGAAGATAGCATAGGTTGAACTCGCAATGTCGGCGCAAGCCTAAGACAATCGTCAGCCACCGTACTCATTCCACTTGTTCTTCCACTACTCACCGGTGCGCGAACAATATAACTCTGGATCTCAGGAATATTGCCCAGCAAGCACAAACAAGCCAGTAACCCTGCCGCTCCCACAAGCTGTAACGCTCTGACCACCAGTAGCGCTCTTCTCAACCCGAATATGCTTTGCCTCACTCTTGTGCTTGAAGCTTGAGCATTTTGTCCGCGATTTCGCTTATCTTGCACAGAAAGTACTCTGTCATTTCTAAACTTGCCGTATTCGGTAGAGTTTGAGGACTTTGTTGGCGACAGTGGTGCGAGGTCGATATTGGTGAAGTCTTTGGGGTTGATGGAGGCATAGGTGGTTGTGGTAGTTTGACGATGGTGCGAGGTATATGCCATGTCTGAGGAATGCAAAGATGCTGAGGCTTGGTGTGGTACAATTACGTGTACGGAGGACGGGATTTTGGTAGAGGCGTAAACATTATTTCGGAGCGGGTTCCGATGGTCGTGCAGGACAACGGATATGCTAACATTTTGAAATTCACTTCAGATGCAATTGACGGACTCTTCATGGGTCAAAGTATAGTCGTAAATCTATCTTCATAGCAGCATGGAGCGATTAGCTATCATCTCATCCTTTTCAGACAAATCCTGTGTCAGAGGAGATCTGGGGCTCATCCCCATTTCCAGCATCATCTAGAAGCAACATCCATATCAATGCCATCCTCTTCGTCGTCCACATCATCCTGGTCTGCATTAACAGTTTTACCACCATTTGCCTCACCCTGGTCGCCAAGGCTACTCCTTCTAGCTGTTGCATACGCAAGCCAGTCAGTTTTCATAGGACTTTCCTCCTCATCATCAGCCAGTCCATTACAACTCTCGTCCCACCCACTCCAATCAGCCAATCCCGTAAGGTGTCTCATCGTCGGCCGTCCATGAGGACAATTCCATGGCTTGTCGATCTCACCCATGTGTTTCACGACACCTCTCATGCCTTTCTTGGTCAAAGTCTTGCCAACCATGATACTGCTTCTACACGCTCGCATTGCTAGCATCTTGCGGACCTTACTGGGTCGAACGATTTGACCGGCAGCAGGCGTAGTTTCAGTCAATAGCGCAATGAGCTCTTCCAGATCACGAGTCGTGAATGTGGTCTCCCGACTTGTAGGAAGAGTGAGAACACTGCAGCGATTGCCGACGGGGAGATCACCAGATTCATCGAATGATATAGTGAAGCCGTTTTTGGTTAGTGTATCAGAGTGCATAAGAATCGTTTCCTCTTCCACTGCAGTAAGCTCGAGTGGATGTGGATGAACCAGGGGTTGTGGTGCTAAAGTAGTGGTGTCGGAAAGACGATGGAAGTTGTAAATCTCGTCCGAAGCATGCTGATCGATGATGAACAAGTCGTCACCTCTGCTCGAGCCAGATTCTAATTTGGAGCCGGCTCGAGTAGCTAGAATGAACCCGAGGTTGAACTGCCCAATGATGTGCATTCGCGCGAAGTCTGACTTGTTGATGGTGAGAGAAAGCTTTTCTTCATCTGTGGTGCTTGTTCCCAATGAGTCCTCTTCGGAAAGGTCTAATTTTCGTTGTCGTGCAAAGTCGTCCATAATGGAATTCAGCTCATGCAGACGACACTGAACATCCTGTACATTAGTCTCCAAGAATTGCAAGAGATTGACAGTGGAGTCTTTGGTTGTGCTGCTCTTCAGTAGGTTTGCTGCTCTCTTGACGTTAGCTTGTGTCGGTGTAGCCACTTCTTCCTCGGCGAGTCGTATCAGTTCTTGGACTTTTTCCTCCTCATGCCTCTTCTTTTCCTCCTCATCGATGTAGTCCATGTCAGATGGGTCGTCTTCATGGACTTCCCGAGCTTCTACAAGTTCAGCGCTGACCTCGGCATCTGACTGCTCTTCAGGCTGGGGGAGCAAATCTTGATCCGTAGCATTTTGCTTAGGAGCACTTCCTTCATCCTCAGCAAGTGAGTCCTCGTTTTCCTCGTCGAGAGACGTTTCCTCCTCTGCTTGTGTGCTTAGTTGCGTGCTCAGCTGGGTGCCAGGAGCAGCAAAGCGGGCGAACTGAGAGCTTGGTGTCTGCCTTAATCCTGGTACCTCAACCCATCGCTTCTTCCGAGAAGGTGGTGTGCCAATGTCGACGTTAGTGACCTTAGAGCCAATGGTGATGATGGCTGTTTCAGCTGGTGTTCTTGGTGGTCTCATCTTATCGAAAGCAGACTGTACGATACCAGTCGATGGCCTACGAAGTGTAGTGGTCAAGTGCACAATCTCGGGTTCATCATCGACAGCAAGATCAGCTACGGCTGGTACGGCACGTTTCGCTTGCTGGCTTGCAATCCTAGCATTGAAGTCCTGCACGATCTGAGGAACAACCGAAGATTGAAGGTTCATGTCGAATGAGTCTGCTGGAACCTCCACAACATCGTCCGGGGCAGTATCCAGTGCTACGTCAGTCTCTTTTGCTAGCTGATTGACGAGTTTCTGCTTGTCCTTGGTCGGCTCTGCGCCCCTTGCAGCTTTGCTGGCAAGTCTTTTCCTGCTCAAGGGTCAGTGGATTTATGGACATATAGTAGCATTATACATACGCCTCTCTAGATTTCTCCAGTTCGACCTCGTCTCTTTCCTCTAAATCACGACCAACGAATTTCGCCATGAGCTCGAGTGGATTGCCATCCTCAGCTTGTGAAGGGCTTGGAGCACTAGACTCCACCTGCCTATCCTCCCGAATCGGACTCGATTGTCCGTATCTCAAACCAGATATCTTTGTTGCAGGAACCGGACTCTCTTCGACCTCGTTGTCTGTGGACGAAGCTTGTCTGGTAATTTGCAGAGGACGAAAAGCAGGAAGTTTCTTCGCGGTCAATTGAGACTGCGGCACCGTCTGATCTGTGCTGTCAAACAACATCGTCAAAGCCTCTTTGACAGATTCCAGCAGCGCTGTCTGGTCGTGTAGCAAAATGGTTCGTTTGTCAGGTGAGACATTCACGTCATATGCATTCGTGTTCATCCTCAAATCAGCACATATGAACGGAGATTGAGTTACATTGAAAGACTTGTATACCTCATTGAAAGCTTTAGATATCTGCGGAAGAGCGCACGGTCGTGAGTTTACAAAGAACATTTGACGGTCGGGAGTTTGACGTCCTTCTCCAAAGACTGGTTTGGAGATGTGGCCGACAATCTTTACCTTTCCAGAGGCGTCGTCGTTGTCGTCGTGGAAATCTCTCGGCACTTGACTTGTTGTTGGCTGGAGCTGAAGATCCAGGTTTAGAGAAAGCAGTGCTGGTAAAGTCTTTGCACCGAAAATGTTGGCAATGTTCTCCTTAGTCGTAGCATTCGACTTGGTGGAGAAAGCAACCACCTTCTTCCTGTTCTTCGTCAATGAAGTTCTGCGTGATGATGGCGCCTGTACTCACCCTGCTGGCATCTGGTTGCTGACTGATAGCCTAACGTTCGTGATGATACAGGCATATGCATGAAGTAGCCCGAGCACTTTGCTATACTCTCGTTTGATGTTCTTCTCCAGCTCTTTTCGTCGTACTGGTAAATTGTGAAAGAGGTCCTCAACTGCTACCGTCGTGCCTTTCTGACAAGCTGCGACTGCTGTGCTCTTCAGCTTGCCCGAGATTTCGAACTCCAGCTTCTTGCCTTTGGGTGCTTCTCCAGACCGAGCTGTAAGAATATGGAATCTTGACAGAGCGCATAATGAAGAGAGGGCTTCGCCACGAAACCCAAAGGTAGTAAGACTTGTCAGGTCATCATATGAGGTGAGCTTAGAAGTGTAGTGCTTCAAGGCTGGGACGAAATTAGCGCATGCTTCGAGATCTTGGTCCTGGCTGCCATACCAATTGTGTCATAGTCTTCAGGCGATATGCCACTGCCGTTATCCTGCACCTCAATCGAGCCTAGCCCATTGTTCTTGAACCTGACATCTACATCGTGTCAGATCAACTGCTTCCTGTCTGATGTGATGTCGTTGACCTATTGATGTCGCGCCTGCATCCAGGGCATTTTCTACTAGCTCTTTTACGACGGAGTTGAGGTCGACGATGACTTGACCCGAGGTGATTTGATGTATCTGTCGCGGTGAGCAAGCGTGTCGTTACGTGTCATCGTGGCTATACTTACTGATCTGCCCTCTATGGCCTTTATGCTGGCCATCTCAGCCCATGACGTTGACGTGAAGCGGAAGTGTTTTAGATTTGTTTTAAATCTGAAACATCATCGTCACTTGGCTTACTCAGCTACCCTGCTAGGGACTCTACCTAGGGGTTGCTCTTCATTTTGATCTATGTAACCGATGCCGATTACGTTGCTATGCAATGTCAAAGAAAGATTCACGCTGGTACGATGTTCGGCCCTCAGCTGATAAAGGCCTCGGGGCATTCGCTTCCAAAGATATCCCGTCAGGCACACTCATTCTAGCAGAACCATACACCATCATCCTTACCATTGACCAACTGTCCATCTCAGAAGCAGACATCGAAACTGTGCTACCTACTCTATCTCCTTCACAGCGAGAAGCATTTCTAGCGCTATCCGATCCACCACTACAATACAGTAGCAAGCTCGTTCGCACTTTCCTCGGAAACAGCATACAACCATCAGCTCTTCCAGGTAGCACATGTCTCTGTCTGAAAGTCGCACGCTTCAACCACTCTTGTTTACCAAATGCAGAAGCATCTTGGAACTCATTCACTAATACTTTCGATCTATACGCGATTCGCGAAATTAAAGCAGACGAGGAGATTATGTGGAGTTATATTACTGGCAGCAGTTGTATGCCAAGGTCATATCGCCAATTCCTACAGTTTATGAACTGGCGGTTCCAGTGTGGTTGCGATGCTTGTCGACCAAGAACAGAGGAGGATGGAAGAAGGAGTGATGCGCGAAGGGAGCGAATGTATCTACTGAGGAAGAAACTGCATGACTTTGAAATCGGAAGACTAGGCATGGGAAGTGTCGAGCAACGAGGTATTCCACTGGACACTTGGAAGTCAGGTGAGCTCGAGAGAGTCTTAGCAACCTTGTGGCGTCCACCACTTGAGCTTTCCGATGATTTGAAGGACGCCGATATCCAAAGTGAGGTAACTGCATGGGAAGAGCTAACCAAGCTGATGCTGGAGGAAGGCTTAACAGGCAAGGAGCTGGCGATTACCTACTTGAATCTGGTCGAGACTGCCCTGAAGCAGGCACGTATGTCGTCCGACGAGCTCATACGCACAAATGAATGGGCCAAAGAAGCAATACGTTTAATTAGCGTGTCTCGCCCCGTCAATGGGCCCGACATGCAGGTCTTCCAACAACGAATTCTGGAGTGGGCGAGGCAAGCAAAAGAGCATCAACGTCTAAATATGCAAAATTGCTAGCCAATCTAGTCTAGTACTGCCAACATATCCTTTGTACTGAGGAATTTTTCGCGCGGCTTGCCTTTGGCTTCGCCCCTGCGCCTTTCCTCCTGGTCAATCTTTTTCCAATCTTGCCACGAGACTGGCCTAAGACTTTGGCGGTTGACTCCTTCTTCCTGCAGCACCCCATTCCAGCCTTGGGCATCGCCGACTTGAATGCTCTTTGTGCTCCCGTTGAGGAAAGTCACTTCTTCGCTCCAGTCCTGGAGAACTATATCCGCTGAAGCAAAGGCATCGCTCATAGTACTAGCAATAACCCCAGTAGGACCGCGCTTTACCCATCCAGCGCAGTAGAACCCAGGTATATGCGTGGCAGCCAGTGGTCCTGGCCCTCTTTCTGCAGAGATGACACGCCCATAAATATCGTTAGGGATTGTCCCCGACTGGCTGTCAAAAGGTACACCGAGCTCAGCGCTCAAGCCTTCGAGTGCTGTGGACTTGTAGCCAATTGACCGAAAGACGAGGCTTGCATCAAGAGACGTGGTCTTCTCCGTTGCCTCTACCTTCGCTGCTGGCTCGAAGCGTTTCGCGTCATCCACAAAGCGATTGATTGCGCAAGTAACACTCTTCACTCGACCTGGTTGTGTGACAGAAGATTCAAAGCTAGAAGGCGAAAGCAGACTTGGGAGTGCCCAGGTTCGTGGGGCAGATTGTGCTGGTGTGGAAGATCCCTTTGACAAAAGAGCTGAAGACCTGTACTTCCGCTGCTCAAGTCGTGGTAGCTTTCCAATAAATTCGGTGCTGGGGAGGAGATGTTGATCGATTGGCTCAAAGCCCACCGCAGGTAGATTCATAAGTTCTCGTACTTCCTTGATAGTAAAAGCTGCCTGACAAGAATGAGTCAATGCGAACAAGACTCTTGAGATGTGTTGAAACTTACCTGCATCGGCCCTCGTCTACCAACCACATTGACATGTTTAATCTTGCTTTTCAACAACGCATCCACAGCTTTCTCTGAGATATCCGTCTTCCGTAACGTATCCACATCAGACAATAACACTCGCGCAATATCAAGCGCAACATTACCATTCCCAATCACCACCGCCGTATCACCTGCTTGCAAATCCGGCGACAAGCCTCCGTACTCAGGTAGTCCATTATACCAGCCCACAAAAGCGCGAGCAGAATAAATACCCTGAAGATCTTCTCCTGGGATATCTAGCCTTCGATCCTCTGAAGCACCATAAGCAAAGAGGATGGCATCGTAATGTGGTCGCAGCGCTTTCAGAGGCACATCTTTCCCTAAGGCTACATTGCCGATGAAGTTGAAGCGAGGAGACTCTGCCACCTCTTCGAATCTGTCTTGGCAGTTCTGCAAGAATGATTAGGAAATGTTATATTAGAAAATGCTAACTGATGATGGCGAACCTTGACTTCAGGGTGATCTGGCGCCACACCATATCGTACGAGGCCGAAAGGTGTGGGCAGTTGTTCGTACATATCAACTACGGCGTCACCTGATTTTTGCAGTACTCTCAGAGCCGAGTAGAAGCCTGCTGGGCCTGAACCAATGATGCCCAACCTGAAAGGTCGTGATTTTGTGGTAGAGGCATATTGCCGAGATATATTACGTTGTGTTGAGGTCTTGCTCTGACGAGTGCTTCTGCCGAGGTTCAAAGCATCAGCGCATTGGCGACAGATATATCCTCGCATTTGTTTTGTGTTTGATAGGATGAAAGTGGCAAAAACGAGCATGATGGAAGTATGAGATTATTAATCACGACGAGAGTGGTGGGAAAAATGCTTATGTCTGCAGCTATGGCAATCCAATCGATACCCTTGTGCGCTGCTCGAAACTCCACTTCATGATAGCCGCAGCGATCACAGTACTTCATCGTCTTCAACTCCAGGACGCACGCCTCGTCAGTACAGGCGCAACGACCTCCCCCTCCTCCTCCTCCTCATCTTGATCATTCACAGACCCAGCCTCACCAGCTCTACTCCCAGCAGAGGACTCACTTCTCTCCGACAACGTCTGCCTCACCGCTTCTCCGACATCACCACCAACACTTTCGTAGACCTCTGCGAACCTGCCATATTGCTCCTCCATTTGCTCACTGTTCGTATCTTCCTCCGCCCTGCTTCTAGCAAGAGCAGCAGCACGTCGTAATTCCTCAATCTCCTGCAACATCTCCTCCCTCTCAGCCAACAACACCCTGATCCTCAAGAAACATTCTTGCGTTACTCGAGGATCACCCCTCCGCCTGTCCAGTCGTTTCATCTCCGCTCTCCACTCCGCAGACATGCCCACACCATCAGCCAACGCGTCAGCCCAAAATCCGGAGTTCTCGTCGGCAAGACGCGCACGAGCTTGAAGGCGGCGAATCGTTGTTTGTACGTCGTGCATGTCTTTTGTGGTGGCGACTCTCTGAGCGGCGAGGTCGGTGGATAGACGTTCGTTGGAGGCATTGAGTCTGTCGAGGGCTTGGGTAAGCTGGTTGCGAGTCTGACTTAGTGTTTCAACCTTGCGCGTGGCCTGTTACCGTATCAGTGTCGGAACTACGAGAGTTGGGTGAAGGAATCTGTATCCGAACGAGGTGACAATGTGAACGTAGAAGGCAAGTGAGCTATGAGGAGCATTGTGGAGTGGCATGAAATCGAAGAGGTGAACAGAGTTAGAGACACGATGGGAGTATGCTTACCTTCATATACTTGTTCTCAAACTCCTGAACTAGTGTCAAAAGCCTGTGCTGTTCTGCTTCGAAGTATTCTGCATCGAGCTCTTTCTGACGTGCAATGTCGTTTCGGGCAGATCTAGAAGCATGAAGGTCCTGTTCGGCTTCAGTGAGCTGGGCATTGAGATTGCGAGCTTCCATGTCACGAGCTGCTAGGTCGCGAGATATTTGTGTATTGTCGATAGTGCTTTCATCAAGCTGAGATTGAAGGTTGTCGAGCTGAGCAACACGTTCCTCGTTGGCTTTAGAATTGTCTTCTGCTTGAGCTGCTTGAAGTTCTTCTTGTGTGGTGTTGAGTTGTTGCTGTATCGAAGCTAGAGTTTCTTCCTTTTCTTTCATTTGCTTGTCTCTGGCTTTCATTTGAGCCTGAGTTTTGTCAGCAACGATCCTTTTATCAGCCTCGAGATACTTGACATGTTCTCGGGCGACTTTCCACTCCTTGCGAATGGCTTTCTCGCTGTGCTGTGAAATTTCAAGTTTGTCTTCCAAGTCATAAATCTTCGCTGACAATTCTTGTTCCTTCCGCTGGTAAGGTATCAATTGCTCTTTGTACAATTCGGCCTCTTGCTTGTGCTTTCGAATGACCCGTTCCGTACCGTGATTGATGCTTTTAGCCTGCTGAAGTGAGTTTTTGAGTTCTTGGATAGTCTCTGCGTTATCTCGAAGTTGAGCGTGCAGGTTCATATTGATTTCCGTATAGCTGCGCAAATGGTCATTCAAGCCATCGTATACCATGATTTCCTTTCGTGATGCGAGCAACTGTCCCATGCACTGATTTAGTGTGGAATATACATGGTCGTGCTTGTCTTCCCAATGGCGTGCATGAAATTGAGCTTGTTGTAGCTCTTTCCAGAGCACTGACTGAATCTTGGTTCTATTGATATTACGCTCGAACTCTATCATGGCCTGGTCCTTGGCACCTAGGTACTCCAGATAAGTCTTGGATTCGGAACTGGTGGCTATTGAAAAATCGGTAACAGCGTGTTGTAAGTCCTCTGTGCTGTTGAAGAGTTCGTTCTGGAGGTGAATAGTGGTAGCATCGTTCTCTTCCTGGCATGCTTCGTCCGACTCCAGCTTGGCATCCAGTTCCTGTATAGTAGTCTTCAAGAACGAGACCTCACTTCTGAAATCATCCAACTCTTGCTTCATCAGACTATTCTCTTCCAGTAGTTGTGCATTACAGTCTTCGACCAGTCGGCGCTCAGCTCCAGCCTCATCTCTCTCACGCTCACAGTGGAGCACCAGCTTGCGAATGAATGCGATTTGCCCAACATTCGTTGCTAAGGTATTGCACAGCATCTCCCGCAGTTCTGGTTCATCATGGCTTGCAATAGTACCGGATATTCGTCCAAGCATGGCCTGGAAGTCATGTATATCTGCATTATGCGCCGAGCTTGATGTGGTGGATGGAGAGCTCTGTGTCGGTTGTTGTGCGGCTGATAATCTGGAGCGATTGCGAGTGACTGTGTTGGCAGTAGGTTTGTCACCCTTTGGTGCTTGAATCGTCGTTGGGTCTTGGTTCAGCTCGGATTTTTCTTTTGTGGTTGGCAAAGGAGATCCTGACAAAGGTGTAGGTCTTGAAGGTTGTGGAGGACGCAGTCTTGGACTGAGCATCCTCAAGAAGCCGACAAGCGTGACTATTAGCCACAGATGAAGCAGACTGAGAGACAATTATCGCCAAGAAGGATCCAGTAATGTTGTTGACGTTCTGAGGACTGATGTGATATATGATGAGTGAACGTGATGAGGATGATACCGAGTGTTGCTTTAGGGATTGAACACAGTTGATCAAATGGAAAGGTTTCTTCTTGTATTAATGCAAGAAGAGGATGGAAAATAGTTGCTTGTCACTTTTTGTCACGTCGTTCAAAGCCTGGGTTATATATTAGTGCTGCAAGATATCACGAGTTGTTTGCCGCTTCTGCATGCCTTTCGGCCAAGAGCGCATTGAGCAGCTTGAAGCAAACAGAAAAGCAAGCAAAGAAAGTTGTTTTCCTCAATGCATGTAAGTTGCACAGAAAGGTGACACAAGCGTGACATTGGCGAGCACCTCTACTTGCTCAAGAACGACTACTGGAGTCAATGCATTGGTAGCGACGATCAGAGCGTAACAATGAGCGTGAACAATAGAAGAGAACACGATCATGAAAAGCGCGCGTTTGGGATAGCGGTTCGAAAGTGAGATCAAACGCTAAGACGGATGGCTTCAAGCTGCATAAGAAGTTTGACAAATAGTGATATCGTTCGCTTTGCATACGTTCGGACTCGATAGCCCAGAATTGTAGGTCAGTGGGCTTGAAGAACCGTAATCAATTAAAGAGAGGATTGAGATGAGATTGTCCGATAGAGAAGAATGAGAGGATTTGTGGTTCAGGTTGCCAATACACACTCGGCAATTCCGGATCACATAATCGAACCTGAAACAAGCAAGATCGTCATCGTATTCACGAACCCATCCACCTGCATTGCTATACATCAACAAAGATTGCTCAAGAACTTTAATATGCTCGTCTCACGACTCTTCGGTTCAGCCATTCTCCTTGCCACGAGTACTACCGCACTTCCACTTCATCCGTCACACCCACCAAATCCTCCAGCACCAACGCCACCACCTCTGATACTCTGGCATGGCCTTGGTGATACCTACGATGCAGAAGGCCTCGCCTCAATCGCCAAATTGGCATCCCGGATCAATCCCAATACTTACGTCTACAATATCCGTCTCTCCAATGAGAGCTCACTAGACCGGCGTGCCACATTCTTCGGCAATCTGACCACTCAACTCGAAACTGTCTGTGAAGACCTCCGTACTCACCCTATCCTCTCCACCGCTCCTGCTGTCAATGCCCTTGGATTTTCACAGGGCGGTCAGTTTCTACGCGGATATATTGAAAAATGCAACAATCCTCCTGTAAAGAACCTTGTCACATTTGGTAGTCAGCACAATGGTATTGCTAGATTCCAGAAATGTAAGACTGGTGACTTGCTGTGTGCAAGTGTAGCGGCGTTACTGAAGGCGAATACATGGGGTGTTGCGCAGTCAACTCTAGTGCCGGCGCAATACTATCGTGATCCGGAAGATCTTGACACTTATTTGGAAAAGTCGAACTGGCTGGCTAATATAAACAATGAACGAGATGTGAAGAACGAAACTTACGCCAGGAACTTGGCTAGTTTGGACAAGTTCGCCATGTATCTGTTCAAGGATGACGAGACTGTTGTACCGCGACAGAGCGGCTGGTTTGCGGAGGTGAATGGGACGACTGGGAATGTTACATTACTCAGGGATCGCGAAATATACAAGCAAGATTGGCTGGGATTGAGGAAGCTGGACGAGAAGGGAGGATTAGTGTTCCGCGAGGTGGAAGGAAAGCATATGGAGCTGGATCAACAGAATCTGGAGGATGTGTTCAAGGAGTTCTTTGCAGCTGAGGAGCTTGCAGAGCAGGCCTCGTGGTTCGACAGGACTCAAAGCTGGGCGCAGAACGTCTTGTTCGACGACCTATAGGCCGAAGGCTGATATCCTCTTCACCATGATATTATTTATTCTTTAGCGCATCCTTATCATGGCATCTCCTTTTTCCCACCCTTCCTCTCCCATTCCAGCCAACTTCCTCTGTATTCAGCAATATTCTCATATCCACCCTGTTCAGCCAACTTCGCTGCCGCACTACTCCTGACGCCAGCCTTGCAATAAAACACCACTTCCTTGTCCGTTTCTGGCTTTGGAAATCCAAACTTGTCTTCAAACTCGTCTGCAGGCAGGAATAGAGCGTCTGGATTTGAGTTGATTGGGATGTTGATTGCTGTGGGTATGAAGCCGGCGCTATATTCGTAGGGTTCGCGCACATCTATCAGGATACGGTCGGAGGAGGGAGAGGAGGAGAGATCTTGTATCTGGTTTCAGGTGTGAGCGCTGGACTGATGATGAACCTCATGAAAGGAGCTTACTTGGTCGAAGTCGTAGACTTGTGATTTGGAAGGTGGTCTGCTATGCCATCGCTTTTGTACTATTGGTGCTTGGATTTGTGCTTGCTGACTTGCTAGTCTACATGGTTGTGTTCGTGGTCTTGCTGCAATGTGTATTGGTGAGATTTGCGAAGCTCGGATCGGGCTTAAGCAGACTGAGCGAGTGAGGGAGGAGAAGATGTGGACGCTGCGTCGTGAAGCCATGGTCTGGATTTGAATAAGTATCCTTATACTGTATATTTAGGTTGTAGAGCTCGCTATTGCTACTATCGCCGTTCCATTCCGTTGGAAGCCATGACGTTAAAGGGCTGAATCACGTGAATCAATATTTCCAAGCAAGAGATGGCATTCGCTTTTCCATGTCGGATGGCGATATAGTCTTTCAATTCTCAACACAACCACACACAATGTATAGAACAACTTTACGGACGGTCAGCAGGACTGTTGGAACACCTATCTCCACACTTCGCGCCGCTCCTCGCAGGTTTGCTCATACCGCTGTCCCAGCAGACCGGTATAGAAGCTGGAAGAGCTCGCTCGCAAGATGGGGTCTTGCTGCTGGAGGTATCTGGTATTACACAACAAGCGATGTATTCGCTGACAGTCCCGCCTGTAAGTTGGCGGAAACGATGGCAAGAAATCTATAATTGATCTCAAAACTAACACTTCTTAGACAACTCCGCTCGCCTCCCAGTCTCGGATGTCGAAGACGAGAACCTACCCACTGTAGACGCCATCGCCGCCTCCCGCAAGAGCCGCCGCTCTGCTGCTTCCACATCATCACCTAGCGAACTCTCCGTACCGTCCACATCGTCTTCTCCATCCTCCACACAAGCCGTTACTGCGACACAGGCAACACCACTAGAAGCCGGTGGTAGCGAGTCGTTGGAAGAATTAGACGAAGAAGCAGATCAACAGGGTGCTTATAACGAAGAGACTGGCGAGATCAACTGGGATTGCCCATGTCTAGGCGGTATGGCGCATGGACCTTGTGGACCAGAATTTCGAGAAGCATTTAGCTGTTTTATCTATAGCAAGGATGAGCCAAAGGGAATCGACTGCATTGATAAGTTCAAGTGAGTCTACTATGAAGCGCGACCAGAGTAGACACAGACGAGCATAAACTGACAATGTGTACAGGGGCATGCAAGATTGCTTCCGCGCTCATCCAGATATCTATGGCGCCGAACTGAGTGAGGACGAAGACGAGCAGGATCAAAATGACCAAGTAGCAGCCGGCGCTGCCACATCAGCAACACCACAGGATTCAGCATCCCAGCCCAAGTCAACACCGCAAAACTCAGCATCTGATCCTAACTCAACGTCAAATTCCAACTCCAACTCCTCCTCGCCCCCATCAGAATTCCAGTCAGACCCCGCACAACATCCTGATGCGCCTATGCCTGTAGCAATGCATCATGACCAGCCGCATAGTGATTCTATCCCTACTGCTGCATTCTCTGCTACCACCGAGGAGACGTCCGTTGGTGCGCCACCAGGTGCTACATTCGGAGAAGACCAGGATGCTAAAAGGAAGAGAGCAGAGGCAGCGGCTGAGCAGGTGAAGAAGGATTACGGAGGCAAAGAGGCTGACCAGCAAAAGGCGGGTAAGGGACATAGGAGTGAGAGTGAGCTGAAAACGGGTGGGGAGAAGGGAAGCAAGATGAGTGAAAACAAGGGGCGGTCATCTTGATGAAGCTAGGTCGCTGAGCTTGTAGATGAGACGAAGCAAAAAGAATGTTTCTGCGCTTGTATATTCCATCAAAAGCAGGGTCATTGAGCATTGTATACATAGAAAAGCTAAGCTTCATAGAGTTGCTGGCATAATTATCAACTGAGATTCTCCTCTCTAGTTATCAGGCTCAACAGTGGACAACATATGTCTTTACGCACAGAATGGCTAAGAAGAATGTCGTACACATGACCCTGGCCGGCACGTCATGGAGTGGTGTTTCAAGTTGAATCACAGCTGAAACAGATCGCCCCACAAACGGCCCCACATGACGGGATGCTTATCTATTGGCGACATGAGATAACAAAGTCCATTTTTCCTTGCTCAATTCGAGTGTTTGTGACTTCAGCATGTCACCCATCCCATTCGTTGCCCCATGACATCCTCAGCTCGCCATATATCTCGCCAGGCCCAGCGTCTGGCACGACCCTCAGCCTCTCTATTTAGAAAGACTAGCACGCCGCTTACTCGCTTCTTCGGCACTACCTCAGCCCTCCATGCTGATTTCACCCACGCCATCATTGGCGGCGGCGCCGTCGGTCTTGCCATAGCACGTCAACTCCAGCTGCGCTCCTCTGGGGGCACCTCACCTTCCACCGTTCTGCTCGAACAGCATGCCCACCACGGGACAGAGACCTCCTCTCGCAATTCAGAAGTCATCCACGCTGGCTTGTACTATGGTGCCGATACCTTGAAGACGAAGCTATGTTTACGTGGAAAACACATGCTGTACGATTTATGTGATAAGCAGCAGATCGGGTACATGAATTGTGGAAAATGGATCGTTGCGCAGGATGAAGAGCAGATGGAGGCGTTGGAGAAGGTACACTCTTTTGCGGAAAGTATTGGTGTGCCGACACATTTCATCAGTGTTGAAGAAGGAAGAGAACGCGAGCCGGATGTCCTGGCCAAGCGAGGGATATTGGAGAGTCCTACTACTGGCATTCTGGACAGTCATGGGTATATGGTATATCTACGTGGTGCATTCGAGGAAGCAGGTGGCGATGTTGCCGTAAAGAGTAAGGTCACACGGATTGAAGCACTCAATGGCACAAATGGACGCGATGGCTGGCGGATCTGGACAGGGTCAAAACAAGACAGCGACTACGATGAGAATAGCGTAACAGCCGAAGTACTTATCAACAGTGCTGGTTTGGGTGCCTTCTCGATACAAAACATGATCCTACCGGAGGACCAGCACAGGAAGCCTTATTATGCTAAAGGCAGCTACTACTCTTACTCTGCCGCACACCCAAAGCCGAAAACCTTGGTTTATCCCGCACCCATGCCAGGACATGGTGGACTTGGGACGCATCTCACAATCGACATGGCAGGACAAGTGCGATTCGGGCCAGATGTAGAATGGGTGGATGATCCTACAGACTATGCACCGTCTGGAAAAGGATTGCAGCAAGCACTCGACGATATTCAGACGTATCTTCCTGGGCTGAAGAGGGAAGAAGTCGGCCTTGATTACTGCGGCATACGGCCTAAACTAAGTCGACAGAGTGCGCAATTGCATGGAAAGAACTTTACCGACTTTGTGATTGAAAAGCCAAAAGGTTTCAGTGGATTTGTCAACTTGGTAGGTATCGAGAGTCCAGGCTTGACGGCGAGTTTGGCAATTGGTGAGTATGTCGAGGCAATGTTGTATGGAGATAAGGAAAAACCTGTTTGATGAAAATCAACCTTTCCGACATAATGCAATTCGAAGTTCGGTAAAGCGCAAAATCGTGTACAGGCAGGTGCGGCCTGGCGTACTTTCCTCAAATGCGTCCGGATAGAATTTGGTAGCGGGCCCGAGCCTAGCTATCCAATTCGTCTTTCTTGTGTTCTCATTTCATCAACACATCATACTCGATCATTACGCTTATCAAACATAACAACTTATACATTCATTATCGGCATCGGCATAACTTTCAAGTATACGCCCAAGATCTGAGCGCAATCACCGGCATCCTTATAGTACCTCGAGCAAGCTTCAACCACCCTCGACCAGCTTTACTTAGCCTCGACATCACCGGCATCCCCAATTATTCTGTTGGTCTTCCCAGTCTTCTGCAAAGGTCAATATTAGTTCCAAACTCCACCGGCACTACTCAAAGCCACTGCTTTCCACCTTTTCGCGTTCAGCCTCATAATGGTATTCCAAACCCAATTCGATCGTCGCGCAAAGATCGTCGAATACTACACTGAGCGTGTCACCCAACTCCTTACGTCGAACACGGAGAAGTGGAAGATCAGCGAGGTAATCGTCTTCGATGCATTCATGGAATTTCGTGACGGCTTCCTCGACGATGCGCATGAGATCTGTCTCTGGGGTCTCCACAACGACCTGGTTCCTATGAGTGCGTATCATGCCGGCTGTCTGCACGCGATATTGTCGACATGGCCTCTTGATTGCCATACACATGCACACCAAGCGTACCGACTTGTCGCCACAGACTTTAGTATCGGAGTCGACAACTTTAAAAACTGGTCGACCTCCTTTGCCTATCTTTCACAGGTCAGTTGGGGCCTCTCAACGTTTGCGGTGAAGAAACAATGGGAAAGCATGATGAGACAACATCTGCAGTTGGAGTGGAGTATGAACGACAAGGAAGAAGCAGTACCCAAAGCAGAGAGGTTGAAGCACGAAAATAGAATGCAGAAATATGAAGCCCTCGCAGGACTTCTCAATCTCAGTAATATAGACGCACCATCCAGCACGACGAGACACGTTGTCCCCGAGGACGACAAAGCTACACTACGCTCGAGCCGATCATTTCCGAAGCCTAAGGGCCAGTCCAATGTTGCTGTTGCACTTGACAATTTTGAGACGTTTGAGGCATTAGAAAGGGCTCTGCAAGAGAAGGACGACCGTACCCTAACGCAATCTATCTTTGAGCAGGAGGGTATTTCGAACGACAGTAACAGCACAGTTCCTCATAATGATCAAAGTTCTGAATCTCCAGCCAAGCTGAATCAGGACGCCGATGACAGCGAGGGCTCTCGAAAGCAGAATGATCATACGAAGCATGTTGTAGCACCTTCTGACACTAGGGTCTACCAAGACAACGAGTCCGAATATCACATTGTGGATCTTGAAGAGTACAACAGGCAGGTAGCGGCTGCAGCACTCGTCGAGCTCAAATCTCAATCTACAACCCCCAATAAAGCAGAAGCATCTCAGTCTGGTAGAGTTAGAGAAGACATACCATCTGTCGTTCCCAGCTCGTTCGCAAAAGTCGCTGGGTGCTCCCCTCACCCAGAAAAGCCTGACGTGCTACCTTCGGCTTCCGTCCATTCCGCAGCGCCATCACTGGCTGTGGATGTAGGTGTTTGTGGTCAAACATCACCTCCCAAAGACGACACATGCGGTCACACCAACGACTCATCGGAGGCGAGCCTTGACAGTCGTAGCCACACACCACCTCCCGAGGATCACACAGCCAGTGACTTCAAGAGTGAGAATAGTGAGGTCGACTCAGACGTGGAATCAGAAGTTTGGGATGCCATGTATAATGATGGTTACCTCGATCGGGCAAAAGAAAGACTTGATTCGTGGAAGACTAGGATGATTGCTGTCAAGGGCGATACACCGGAGCTGTTCGACCAGATCATCTACTTTCTGAGGACTCTACGGAATCTCTGGCAGAGTGGACAGCCGGATTGTTCTGAGATTGTGGTAGACCAGAGGTTGAGAAAGCTTTGGAAAGCAATGCATTCTAACAGTCGCAAGGATTATGATGAGAAGCTCAGGATAGCGGCCAAACTCAAGAGGAGTCGTTGATTAAATTAATTACGATCTTGAATTCATTCATTTCAGAGTTGATTTACTCGAGTTGATTTGTGACAGTAAACAGATCTTACTGCGACGCTTGTGTACTTCGGGCAGTATGTGCTTGCAATATACGATATGTCCAAATCATGTATCTACCCAAATCACATATCTAAATCCTCGTCGTTTGCCATCCGATCACTATGCTTTGCACCTCCACCCTTCCCAGCCGCAACCTAACCCCTCCAAGAATTTCGTCGCGTAGGGGACTTACATGTACAAACAATCGATCGCGCCTCTGTCAGGCTAGGCCATGATACTTTTCGCGTAGGAAATGACGTATCTATTAACTTCAACTTCGTCTCCTTGGTGTATTCCCACATCTGCTGAGGTACCAGGGAGATAGCTCGCTCACTGCTTTGCAGCTAGCACTTGCTCTGGTATTGCTATGGTGTCCACGATCGACATATGATTTGAAGTCGTACACAATACCACTTTTTGCATCACCTCACCGCCTCCCACCACCAACAGCAGCACCACCAGCAACCAACCTCTCAAAATGCACCTTCCACGCCTCGGCCAACCTCCCTCTCGCGCCCGCCAAAACAGCCAAACACAAACTATAATTATTCGCCAACATCCTCTCCCGATCCTTCTTCCCCCTCTCTCCCGGTCCGAACTGCAGCGCCAACTTTGCCAAAAATGCTTCATACTCAGTGCGCAACCTACTCAGGCTATTCTCCACAGGCTCGATATCGTCGCCTGCGTCAGCGGAGAGCTCGAGTACGGCGTACACGAAGGAGGAGAACCGTTGCGTTAGTGGGTGAGGTGCTGTGCTTGCTGCTGATGCGTTACTGCTGCCACCACCGATAAGAAGAGCTGCGGCGCTGCTGGCGCCACCGCCTGCCGGGCGCGTGGGTAGGGCGGAGGCTGCGCGGCGGAGGGAGTCGCAGTGGGCGTCTAGGATGAGTTGGAAGCGGGGCCAGAGGAGCATGGAGGTGCCGTTGATGTAGCTGTCGAGAGTGGGGATGCGGCGGCGTTGTAGGGTGAATGCAGAATGTTGGTTCAAGCGCACGAGAAGAAGGACGCCGATGCCGTCGTAGGTTTCTGTGATGAGCGTGCGGGTTAAGGTTGTGCCGAGGGTGAGGACCGGAGAGAAGATTGTGGCGAAGTGTTTGTTGAGCGAGGACATGGGGATGGCGGGGTGGAAGAGCGATGTTAGGAAGGTGTATTCGAAGGAGGCGTTATCGATTAGAGCGAGATTGTAGGCGAGGAAAGGTGTTTCGAGGTTGTGGCTTGTTTTGGATTCTTCGGCTGCGTTTGTGGGGATTGCGGTGCGTGTAGGGTTGCGGAGGACGTCGAGACGGCGACCGATGGTGTATGGATCGTGGGGAGGGCCTGTATTAGCTGCACGACTCCGTGCTGATGCTGTGGTGTCTTCGCCTAGAACGTATTTGTTGTCTGTAACCAAGATTTTGAGCTTGGAGAGTGCGGCATGATACTGCGTGAAATGGGATGAGTAGTACCATCTCATTGTATTCGCGTAAGCTTGAGCAATCTCGGCTCCAAGTTGTGGTTGCTTCTTGGCCATAAATGCATATAGTGATTTATAGCGTAGAAACTGGTTTTGCTGGTTGACTTGAGCATTAATGCCAGCCGCACGAAGTGCTCTGATTTGGATAGCGAAATGATCTCGTATCCGCTCTACGGCCTGCAAAGGACTATTAATAGAGCATTTAAAGCAATGCTCGATTTCTTCATGTACATACCTTTGTCGACAAATCTTCTATTAGTGGCTTGACATCCTCGACTGCTTTGATGTCTGGTGATTCTTGTTCTGCTGCGAAAGATTTCGCATAGCGCTGCAAGTCTTCTAAACAGTCAACCCAGGCATCATCGATAGGACCTTCGGAGATCTTCTTGACAACTGCAGGTGGAATACTAATACGTTCAATGACAGGACCGAGTAGTTTCTCGACCTCTTTGCGGACGTCCAGTTTTCCACTGAGTGCTGCAGACCGCGCTTGAAGAGTTTCAATTTCCGCGGAGACAGTACCTAAATCTACTTGAAAAATGGAAAGATGCTTCTCTACCGACTGTAGAGTTTCGTCGCACGACTGGAAGAGGCGTCAAGGATTAGCAGAAGTATAGTCCTATATAGATTTTCATAGTACATACGGCAATAGACGTGTGAAGTTCCTCAAATCGTTTTCGTTCTGTTTCATCTAATGAAGGTATGAGTGAGGTGAAATGAGAGACAAGAGTGAGAAGACACACATTCTGCTACAGATTGTACGTTATGTTTGAATACACGCTGAGCATGACGTGGAGCATTCTGCTCAATAAAGTCTTGCAAGCTCAAATCACCAAACTCAATATTCTCCACGAGGTTTTCAGGTTTTGTTGATACGTTCCTGGTCACTTCCGGGACATCTTCTTCGTCAGTATTTAGGACATCGACTGTAACATCTGGCTTTTTTGGAGAAATGCCTAAAATAGTCTCTAGTGCCACTAGAGGGTCTACCACATCTACTTCAGGGACTTGAGCAAGCTGGTTTTTGAGACTGGAGGGAACACGCGCCGCAGCGGGCAGAGAAAGAGTAGATAGAAGATTCAAAGACGTTGATCGCGTCTGAAGGCTAGGTCTGACCGGTTGCTGTGGTCGAGTTGGTGGTAGCTGAAGAGAGTTTCTGGCAACCGGTGCTGGTGAATAAGGTCGGCTGACTGGTGGCGATTGACCTGGTGCTGAATTGATGTTAAGTCTATCAAGCCAATTGCTCATTCTGAATGAGTCACAGTAGTGTAATGACAGTGGTAGTCGTGCTTGGTGTGTTGTTACGTGTTAGGGAAAGTCCATAGGTCGAAGAAAAGGGGCTAACGAAATACCCCACATTGCAGAAGGGAAGTCGAGAAAATCAATCTCGGTGACCACCACCGACTCACACTCCTCTTCACAGCTCAATCTTCAACTTCTTCTCCCTTATAACCTCACCAATACCGCCAATATGTCTGAGCCCAACGCCAACGACGCCCAGGTTAGTCACCACCAAGCCCTTTTTCTCGCCAATCCAACATCAAAACTGTAACCCTTAGCCTTTAAGGGCACGGGCTTCCAGCGCACATACACACTTGCCACCAGAAGGATAGTCACGTCCTTCAGAACTGATCGCTAACATTTTCGGGCTTTACAGCATGAGCACACCTTCGACAGCGCCGATGCCGGTGCTTCCACCACTTACCCCATGCAATGTTCCGCTCTCCGTAAGAACGGCTTCGTTGTCATCAAGAACCGTCCCTGCAAGATTGTCGACATGTCTACCTCCAAGACTGGAAAGCACGGTCACGCCAAGGTTCACTTGACTGCCATTGACATCTTCACTGGCAAGAAGCTCGAAGATCTTTCTCCCTCCACCCACAACATGGATGTCCCCAACGTCTCTCGCCGCGAGTTCCAGCTTGTAAGTTGCGATCGCGCACATAATATGTAGTAGCAGAGGACTCGACTTACTCATACCTTTCTCTAGCTCGACATCACCGATGACGGTTTCCTCTCCCTTATGCACGAAGATGGTTCCCTCAAGGACGATGTCAAGGTCCCCGATGGTGAGGTTGGTGACAAGATTACCAAGCTGTTCACTGACGACGGAAAGGACACCAGTGAGTATCTTGTGATTGGTGGGAAAAGTTCAAAAGCTAACTATGTATAGACGTTATTGTTCTTGCTGCTATGGGTGAGGAGTGTGCTATCGACGCCAAGGAGGCTCCCAAATAAACTATTCATCATCAATGTCATGTAACGAAATCTTGGGGCGTTTTCACTCAACAAAAGAGATGGGCATATTGTGGTTGTTTGGGGACGTTTGTTTTCTACGCCATGTACAACGCAACACTCTCCCAGCTTGTTGGAGAGGCGGTTTCTTCTACACGCGCAATCCAATCTTTAGCTACAACCTACTGAGAAATTGGAGGGTGGGCAAAAGGTCACAGTTAGATGGATATTTTGACATGAAATGTGCATCTTTTTGTAAACTCAAGATGCTGTTAACATGATATTATGACTATACTCGTATTCCTGCTCTTCCATTCTGCAATATGCACGCTGATATCTAGCCATACCGATATCTTTAATAGTCGATATTCGTTCAATGCCATTGGGTTTTGATATGATGAAGGAGCACCTCCGTAATGATGCCCCTTGCTAGCACATGCCACGAGATTCTGCTAGTTTCTAACGTGTCTGTTTCATGACATCCAATTTAGCACTCACATCCCAACTTTCTTTCGACATACCTACAGCACAATGGCTTCTTCTACTCCGCCACGCGGTCCTCAGCAGCCTCCAATGGGCCAAATGCCTCCTGGAGGCCAACCGCGAATGTTTCCTCCTGGTCAACAACCACCACCTGGCTCAATCCCTATTCCTGTACAACTACCAAACGGACAACAGCTCACGCCAGAGCAGATGCAACAGATCCAGCAACAGTTTCTTGCAGAGGCAGCGCGACAAGGTTTAACACCGCAGGAGTTCTCCAACCGGCTGCGTGCGCAAGCAATGGCGCAGCAACAAGCTCGAATGCAGGCAGGACAAGGCATGCCAGGACAACCGGGACAGATGCCACCACCAGGACAAGGAGGGCCGCAAGGACAGCAGCAGATGCCTCCACAGGGACAAATGCCACCTCCTGGCGCACAAGCTCAGCCAGGACAACAAGTACCCATTCAGCCTGGTCCACCAAAACCCGAAGCTATCGAGCTGGCGAAGTTCTTGAAGAGTCAAAACTTGAAAACGCGATCGTGTATCTTCCAGGAGAAGAGAAAAGAACTGTTCAAAGGTGCGTAATTGTGCACTTTGGATAAGCAGGCTGAATTACTTATACCTCCTCTCAGTCAAGCGCGCTATCCGTGCAATCCAATCTCCAGCCTACGAAAAAGCTCGTTCGAAGAAAGGCTCCTTGCTCCCGCCAGTAACCGACCGCGCCTCCGCCGAGAACGTTTTCAAGCTCCTGCCAATCTCCATGCTCGCCCTCCGCGTCGCCAAAGTCGATCCTAATAATATTCCACACGGCCAGCCAGGTCATGTTCACGGCGCAGGTGAAGGTGGTCCAAAGAAAAAGGGTAAGAAAGGTCAACTTTGGAACGTGGCCATTGTGCCTCAGCAAGAAGCGAACGATGATTTCCACTATATCTGGTTCTACGAAGGCAGCCAATGGAAACAAAAGGCATATGCTGCGCTTGCACTACTAGCTGTCTTTGCGGTCGTCATGTTTCCACTGTGGCCGTACACGCTACGCAGAGGTGTCTGGTATTTGAGTATGGGCTGTCTCGGACTCCTCGGACTGTTCTTTGGGCTCGCAATCGTCAGGCTGATATTGTTCCTTATTACTGTAACTGCGGGACCCAAGCCTGGCATCTGGCTCTTTCCAAATCTATTCGAGGATGTTGGTTTCTTCGACAGTTTCAAACCTACATGGGCGTGGCGTGAGACAACAGAGAGTCTGGCGGCTAAGAAACTGGCGAAGAAGGAGAAAAAGGCACTAAAGGCGAGGAAGAAGGGAAAGGAGGATGCTGCGGCTAGTCTGGATGAGGCGACGAATGGTGGAGAAAAGCCTGTTGGTGAGGCGGTTTCAGCACCAATTAAGGCGGAACCTATTGGTGAGGAGGATGAGGGTGCAACGGGGGTAGAGGTGGGAGGAGACGAATCAGGAATGTCGAGGAGAACTTTTGGACAAAGTGCGAGGATCGAGGAGGTACATGATGAAGTAGAGTAGAAGATGATGAGTAGATGGGATCTTGCGAAACAACGACGGACGAGAGAATGATTAGTCAAATGTCAATGTCATGCTCAACTTATATTGATCTTAGGGCGTCTAGTGCTTGTTTCACTTATCCTTTAGGGCAGTCTCCAACCACAGCATTGACTCCTAACCACCTCAGTAATAATGGATAGCTCGTGCTACGATATCGACTCCGTAGATCTGTTGCCCCTGACGTATTGTAAACACAACCTGCTTTTATGCCACCTTCCTTATATCACCACGCTACGATCAACTAGCAATCATGCCAGCTATTCCACCTCGACGAGCTAGCCACGACCCGCAACCATTGCCTCCACCATCAGCTGCAGAAAAAGCAATCATTGGCACTGTAAACAACGATAACATCGGCAATAACAACCAAGAAAATCTCTCTGATAACAACCCACCCGAAGAACAAATACAGCAAGAAGATCATAGCAACTCTACGAGCAACAGAGCAAACCCTTCCCATCCTCCACAAATCCTTCCTAAACCAACCCTCCGTTTCCAAATCCACGATCTCTCCCACGAAGGAGTCCAACACTTCCTCGCCGCAATAAATGTCTCCCATATCCTACAAGAGGCACTCGACACTGTCTACCGTATCCTCTATAATGCCTCTACAACCGTATCTACGGACACAAACGCGCCACCAATACCAACTACCAAAGATACAAGCACGAATATGATCACAGATACCACATCAGAAACAACATCAGCACCCCTCCCCTCACACCCACTCCAACCGCCAATTCCTCCAATCCGCTCAATAACTCTCATCCTCAACCCCATGGACGGCGTCGCCCACACAACCTCAATCCCCCTCGACTTAATGCACAAAGAAATCTACCTCTCCCTCTCCTACATCACACACGTCTTCTCCCAACCCGCCGCCAACCCCACCGAAGCAACCGCAAAGCTGAAACACGAGCTAACAGGCGTCCTCGTCCACGAAATGGTGCATACGGTGCAGAACAACGGCCACGGCACAGCACCCGGTGGTTTAATTGAAGGAATTGCTGACTGGATTCGTTTACGGGCGGGGTTGGGAGCGCCGCATTGGAAGAGGCCGGAAAAGAAGGAAGATATAGAGGGGAGGTGGGAGTGGGATGCGGGGTATGAGAAGACTGCTTTCTTTCTGGAGTGGTTGGAGAGGAAAGACGGTGGTGAGGGGACGGTAGTGAGGATGAATGAGTGGTGGAGAGAGAAGAGGTATGAGGGAGGAGAAGACGGGGATGGAGGGTTTTGGAGAGAGGTTTGTGCAGAGAGCGTGGAAGGGTTGTGGCAGGGGTATCTGGAATGGGTTGAGGAGGAGGGGGAGATGGCTGAGGCTATTAGGTTGAGTTTGGTTGGGTCTGAAGATTGAGAATTGAGGCAGAGATGGGTGAGTGAGTGAAGAACGTAAGGTGGCAGGTTTACGATATTTGATGACAGGATTTCGCAAGGAAAAAATGATAGAATAGATTATGCGGTATAAGGCGAGGTCTACCTTGTGCGTTTGCCACAGACACACTTCCACCTTGGACATGAGAGGTCTTGGTCCAGGTGACGTTGTTGCTGTTGTAACCAGAAGTGTCAATACTCGGGTCAATATTAGCACGACGCTACCCCGCAAGTGAGCACAGTCTTATTAGCTGGTGGATTTTGACTGAGCTAAAGGCTTTGCGCTTGTGATCTCCTTAGGTTGTCGTGATCGTCCCCCAAGCATCGTGGTCAGAGCTTAACCGTGCTTGTTTATCTTGGCTTGTGCTTGGTATATCTCGACGACGTCTGCTCTTGGCTTAGGCGCATCTGCTTTTCTGCTAGGAGAGGGAGGAGGAGTACTCACGACCGAGCCTCTAGACAGCCAGCCACTTGCGAGGAAGATGCTGCAAATACTCTAGCTCAATCACCACGTATGGGGCATAATAACGGGTAAATTGGACTCTCAGCCTGCACAACACAACAAGGATCAAGTGCAGGGTCAGTAGCTTGAGCAAACAAGCAGCACGATCCCCCACGTCTGGGTAAAGACTAAGCGCTGCAATTCCCATGATCAACAAGGCGGGATAAAGCTTACTCACGACCAGGCGCCAGCGATAGTGCTTTTCTGACCTAAGCACACTCCCCTGGATACGCCATTAAGGACATGGGCTGTCTGGACTGTATACTCCGCCACTTTACATACACTATCAGCCGCACGGAGCAACAGCAGTCAGTATTGCAGTTTAGAGTGCTGCGGAGTCAGCCTCCTGTTGACATGTTACCCAATCTCCACCTCCATGCGAATCATTTCCCTCACTTTGCTCGTTCTGCTGGCAACTCAATAATGAAGCTAGGTTTGCGCGCGTGATACCCTTGTCGATCACGCTACGAAGCACTCTGCATCGGCTAATACCTTTGGTCGCGCTGACTCCAGCATTCGAATGAGCGGTGACCATTTCCCCGCTATCATTGTTGTCTATCATGCATGAAACCTGTGCTGTAAGCAGTGACAAAGCCTGTCCGGCTAAAGCGAGTATCGTCGTGCGCCGTAGTGCTGGTTGTGAATATAAAGGCTTCCATGGCCAAGCTCGCATTTTGTCGAAGCAGCTTGTTTCACTTGTTTGAACGCACACTCCGTCCTGCGCAGGCCATTCGCTAATTGTCTGGCACTTCGATCCTCTTTCGCTACACAACCATCTACCTTCAGGACCTTCGGCCCACCGACATCATCAACATGTGGACATCACTCGTCACTGTCGCATCATTGGCGGTTTCGCTTGTCTCTGCCATCCCTACACCACAGGCACCTTCTGTGGTGATTGATGCCAAGGCATTCAAGAAGTTTACGAATGTCAGTAACGACCGCCTCTGTCTCTTTGTCGAGTGACATATACCAAGTCCTAACTCTTATACGGGTGACCGTTTACACTCCTCCCGCCAATGATAGCCATACCACATCCTACGGACGCACTCTCATCCTCAATCAGGTAAGAGTAGCCCAAGCAATGCCAAGAACAATGACTAACATCGCCCTAGGACTGCGAGAGAAACAATGTCATCCTGGCACCTTCACTGCCGGTGACTTTGGAAGTAGCAATGGTGTTCCAGCCTTACCCATCATGAAGTCCACAGACGGCGGAAACACCTGGGCGCAAATCCCTCAGGTTTTCTTCCACGCCACCAATGTCTCTGGTGGTGGCATCATCCTCCAGCCTGATCTTCATGAGCTCCCCATGCAAGTTGGCAACTATCCCGCCGGTACCATTCTCATTTCCGGCAATGCTATTCCCGCGAACTTCCAAAGCACCAACATTGAGGTAAGTCAACCTTCATCTTGCTGTCAGTCATCAGTGATCAGGCTGACCACCATCTGCTCAGGTCCTTGCTAGTAGAGATGGAGGCTACATTTGGGAATACGTTTCGACCGTTGTTTCGAGTGGCCCACCGAACACTAATAATGGAGCTCCATGTGTATGGGAACCATTCATTCACTACTACAATGGCAAGGTTCTCGTTCACTACTCTGACCAGCGTGACCCGAACTACGGCCAAAAGCCTGCTCACCAGATTAGCAAGGATCTCATGGCGTGGGGAGACTATATCAATGGTAAGTAGGAAAAGGATCAGCATATCGTTGTTATTATAAGAATAACCTAGCTGACTTATATTTTATAGATGTCACATTTGCCAACTACACTCTCAGGCCCGGTAAGTCTCCCTGGTGTTCCTTGCCTATGGTCGTTGCTGATCACAACTAGGTATGATCACCATGGCACAAATGGGCAACGGACAATGGATCACAACCTATGAAGTCGGTCTCTTTCCTACACCAGGCGCCGCTCCCTATGGTGTCCACTACAGTCTTTTCAACAATCCCAACAACATTGAGGGTCCTGGCAGTAAGGCCAACATCCTCCTCAAGGCAGCCAACTCTGGCACCATTCCTTCTGCTTCACCTTTCGTCCAGTGGACTCCTGCTGGTGGTGTCAATGGTACTGTTATCGTCAGTGATGGCAGTTATGAGTCTCTTTGGCTTAACACGCAAGTAAGTAAATCAACAGTTTGAGTCTGGAGTCAAACTTCTATTTTGGTCTCCTGTCACTAACATCTTTTCAGTATGGTGCTCCTCATGCCTGAGTTGAGATACCAAATGTTCATGGTGTTGGATACTCTCCTTCGCTCATGGTAATGCCCGATGAGAGCGAGATTATGATCTTCAATGGCGGCAACATCTACGGCCCCAATCCTAATGCAAGTCTCTCTTGTCATCCGCTCGATGTACCACGTTGCTAACATATCTTCCAGGGTACTGAAGTTACTGCCAGTCTGTACATGGTGCCTGGACAGAAATCTACCCAGAACACCATCTCTAGCTGTCCAGCATGATCCGGGATACGAAGGGCTGTTGCCAGTAATGGATGGAAGGTATGAATGCTTAATGAATTTGATGATGTGGTATGATGTTCTTACAGGAGGGAAATGTGGTGATTGCAGTTAGTTCTAGTCATAATTGGAGAGGGGTTTCGAACTTTTGTGGGCACGCTGAATGACTACTCTCCTTGATATCATGTTGTACACAGGATCTAATGAACACTCTTTTATGCGTGTATGGACTCCATCTCTTCTTGTCATGGTATTGTTGTTGTCGTGTATTGTATGTCTCTGGAGACCCTCTTTTTAATTTGTTTCAGCCTCATCTTCGGCGCTCCACAACTCCGCAAAGCTTGGCCCGAAGATCGCACACTCTAAATACACCTTCAATCCTGGTGATTCTCTGAAGATATCTTGAATAGAGGAGCTGTCTTTGAACCTTCTAATTTGAACAGCTCGATATTTGCCACCGGAGTTATCAAGTTATGAACTTTCGAAAGTCTAGTGCTCGATGTTAGCTTATCGGAAATTACTTGGCGTGATATTGCACTTAAGCTAATCGTGGCTAGATTAGGGTCCTTAACGCGTGGTTCACCCAGCTCAACGTCTTACACACAGGCGACTTTCACTCTTCGTCTCCTTAGTTCGTTCGTGCATACCTTCGTAACACACTGACTATCATGAACTCTTGCCGCCTCTTGGCCGGAACCGAGTTTGTGTTATTGAAAAGAAACTGCTCGCCGTGACGTGTAATACAACATGCGAAGTCCAACCTTCTTGAAAGACGTGCCTGCTTGGCAATTACCAACTGGTTCGCCACGGTTCCAAATGTCAACTATACTGTCAAATCCAAGATGGAGATCAATCCTCGGCATAGTAGCACTGGTCTGGACGATACTCGGCCTCAGCTCTCTGCATTTCAGCAGCAGCAGCAAATCCCTATTCACATTCAATACAGCATCTACATCGCTGGAAGCCCAACAACTGCCATTTCCTGAATCGGCGAGAAAACTATGGCGTGAACTGTTACCTCTACTTGAGGACACGGCTCCTGGAGTTCAAAGTCCGACAATAGCTGACGGCACGACGTCTGTTCATTGGAATGCGAATGAGGAGATTGAATTGCTAGACAGAGCTGTGATGCATCATTCGGATGTTCTGAAGATGGCTCGCCAGCACAGACGGTTCACCATTGAGATGAGCACACGAATATCGCCGTACGTGCCCTCGAATCAGGCGGAACGGCGAGGTATCGTCACAGTAGCAGGTGGTGATTACCTCCCCGCTGCTGTCGTCACGCTACGCATGCTACGTCGAACGGGCTCAACATTACCCGTCGAGATCTGGATGGCGGACGAAAGCGAGTACGAGCCAGAGATTTGCGAGGACATCCTAGTCCAATATAATGCGCGCTGCAGACTCCTCTCCGATGTCTTCGACCACGCCACAAACACATCGCAACAACATCAAAGCCAGAAAATCGCTCATTTTCAATATAAAATCTTCGCCATCCTCTTCTCAACCTTTGACGAGGTGTTGTTCCTGGATTCTGATGACATCCCCCTCCACGACCCGCAAGAACTATTCGACTCGGATCTCTTCGCCGAAAAAGGCATGATAGTCTGGCCAGATCTCTGGGCGACATCTATCTCTCCCGTCTACTACCTCATCGCAGACCAACCCGCTCCTCCCAGCACTCTCCGCGCCAGCACCGAATCCGGCCAACTCCTCATCAACAAGCAGACGCATTACTCCACACTAATCCTAACAGCCTACTACAACTACTTCGGCCCTGAACACTACTACCTTCTCCTCTGCCAAGGCGGCTTCGGGCGCGGCGACAAATCAACCTTCGTCCCCGCCGCGCTCGCAACAAACGCAACCTTCTACGACGTCGCGGAGCGTCCCGTAGCAATCGGGCAAGACTTCGAATGGATGCACGTCTTCGCCCTAATCCAATTCGACGCCCTGCAAGACCACGCCCTAACCAGCGCCAACATCTACCGCTCCCGCAACGCCTCCGCAGCACCACCCATCCGTCCTTTCTTCCTGCACGGCAACGACCCCAAATGGAACGGCGAGCGCATCTTCAGTATCGAAGCGTACGACGAGAACGGGTCGCACGGGTTTAGGAACAACCCGACGAAAAACCCGGCTGGCGAGTCAAGCTGGGCGTACGTTAATCCAACAGACGCCGTGCAAGCGTATAACATTCGTGCCATCGAGCGCCAGCTGTGGGAGCAGACGCGCTGGGTTAGCTGCAGTTTGGAGCATAGCTTCAAGATCTGGAAGGATAAAAAAGATATCTGCAAGCACGTTGAAGATTGGTTTGTCGAGTTTTTGGATACGGCGGCGGCGAAAGAGAAAGGCGAGGATTCGCTGCATGACGAGGAACATGGGAATGTTGAGATGATGAAGACGGCGGATCAGGCGGTGGCGGAGAAGGTGATGGAAGAAGAGAAAGCCAAGCATGCGGCGTTGATGGCGGAGAGTTTTGGGAGAATCGCGAAAATTGCGAGTGCAGCTGCTAATGGGGATATGAAGGAGAGTGCGGAGGATGATATCAAGAAGATTTTGGAGGGGTGGGGTGGTGGTGGTGGTGAGACAAGGACTGGAGGTGGTAAACAGAGTGGTAGGATCGGACGGATTGATGAGGATGCGAATATGTGAGTTGGATATGTAGTACGTTGGATGTACAGTACATTGGAAGCACAGTATATTGTAAGCACATCTCGCTCTGTCCAATGTACAAAAAAAGTCGCAGCGAGATGTGTTACCCATACAAGATTATCCAATTCCTGATTCTTGATTCTTTTCTCATTACTCCTGCGCCATCAGTGCTGCACTGGCCGCAGTTTCTCCTGGCAACACTCTCCAATCCCCAGGAGAAAGCCTGGCGTCTCAGTTCAGTTGCCAAGATGAACGTCCTGGTACCAGTAGCTACAACCTCTTACTAGCTTTGCGGCGCGCATACTATGCACAGCTTCTCAGCAATCTACGCAATGTCTCCTCTTCACACTCTGATGTCAATTCTCACGCGTACAGTAGTAGTAGCCAGCTATGCGAACCAGCAGGATCTCCGGACGATCATTTCCAATGTCCTCGCCCACTTCCATACCTACTCGGTCTCCTTTCACCCTGGGTTCATATTCCAAGCCCTCATGTCTTGATCCAAGTACATAATCAACTCCAACACTAACCCCATTGATCGCGTTTCTTAATCACGCAGTAATAAATAATAAGAAGATGGACCAGCTGAGTTGCCTTTGCTTTCGTCTTTATAGCGTTCCTCATAGCTAGCAGTGTACTTGCGAGCCAGGTACACACTACTTTGCCATCCGTGTAGCTTTTCGGGCAAGTAGGCACTGCTCGGATGAGGCGTCATTGAGCATTTTTGAAGCATCCAAGTTCATGATATGGGGCTTCAGCGCGCGTGAGCACAGAAGTAAGAGACTAAGCAATTGTTTGTCTCCCGTCGCCTTCGATCGCTGGAGGTATATCTTGTGTTGTCACTGCCAACCGCGCTGCCTTCTCCTCGCGAGTCACTCTGCTTTAATGGCGTTTACACCTTCCAAAGGCCATTCCCATACGTCGTCCTTCCACGTCATGACGACTTCTTGATCCATGACATTAGGCTTTTTCAGCACAACATCTTCATCGACAACATCCTGATCACTTTCCTTGTCCTCAGACTTAATCTCAACATCAATATCAGCTTGTCTCGCCTCTTTCGGAACATGTCGCATAACCACATTAACACCTTCCAGTCCAACAGCGGCAGCCGTTCTATTCCAAAGTAATTGCTCAATACGTCCATCCTGACTGATTTTGAGATAGGCCATGGGCCATCTACTCTGCGCCATTGCTTCGCGCACGCCTTTTGTTGCTTCTTGTGGTGTTGTTAGGAGGATTATGGTATTGCGATTTGTAACACTTTGTCTTGTGATGTTGGTTTCTTCTCGTGGCACTTGTGCTGCATCATTACAATTGTCATTCGTCGCTGCTTCTTCTTCTTCTTCTTCACGTCTCGCAGCACTCCCCTCGCCATCACGCCATCTCACCCCTCTAGCACCAGTCCCGCACCCTTCCAACTCTCTCACCACATTCGGACCTGTTTTCCTCCTCAGCGCTTTACACTGCACCAGCACTCTCAACGGCCAAGTTGGGGGGAGTCCAGGTAAATACCAGTATCCTAGCAAATCAATCCCTTTGTCTGCTCGACCGCCGGTGCGTGCTAGATCGAGACCGAGACGGCGCAGGGCGGAGAGAGTGGTGTATTCGTAGAGAGTGCCGATGTAGGTTGTGGATCTGGGGGAGAGGGAGGTTTGGGTGGCGTGGGTGAGGAAGGTGGGGAGGGTGGTGTGTTGGGTGGTTAGTGGGGAGAGGGGGAGGGGGTGAAGGTGGGTTGGGATGGGTAGAGTAGATGTGGAGGTCGTGTACTGTTTGTGTGTGCATCGTAGGCGCGAGAAGCTGACGGGTGGGAGGAAAGGTTTACATGGTGATTGCATTGAGTGGATGAAGCTCGCTATCACGTATTTTTATGTAAAGGTGGTTGATGCATGAGTCCCTTGTTGTCCATCTATTCCTAAATCCTCATCAACAATCTCTTTCAAGACCTGCAGCTGTCCACAACTCGCTAGACTATTCTCCCACCATGGACGTCGATGGCATAACACAGCTCCAGAACTGTCTCGACCAGGTACTCTTCCCCTCTCCTTCTCCCCCTCTCTCCTTCCACCACCTCTTCACCTATATCTCAAACTAACACATCTGCCTCCCTCACAGCTAGCAACCCAAATGTTCGCCTCAATCCGATACATCAACACCCACCACGCCGCCTCCTCAATCCCCGAGCAACAATTCCCCATCCACTTTCCGGGTCAAACACCATTAAACACAAACACAAACACAGAGACAAACACAAACACAAACACATCAGACGACAACGACGAAATAGCACGTCCAGACACGCCCACCACATTCCTCTCCGCACTACACGAACTAGCCCGCGACCTGGTGACGAAAGAGCAACAAATCGAATTTCTGATCAACAATCTGCCGGGACGTGGTCGGACGGTTGAGGAGCAGGAACGAAGGACGAGGGACTTGGATGCTGAGTTGAGAACACTCGAGACTGAAGTGGAGAGGGCGGAGAAGGAACGGAGGGGGATGCTTGAGAGGGTTGAGGGGGTGATTATGGGTGTTCGGAGGTGGTGAGGATCATTAGGGGCGGGGGCGGCTGTCAATGTGTAGAATGAAGAAAGGGCGGAGTTCTTAGAAGGTTGACGTTGATTCTGGCACCCTGCTGATTCGATTTACGCAAGAAAGAAAGAAAGCCAAGAGCAAACGCAACGACGAAACTCCTTGTGACCTAACAAGATATGAAGCTGGAAACAATAACGCACTCGCCTCCTTCGAAATATGAAACAAGGCATGGAACTGAAACATCATCACGATCCGCAAGCACAAACTTCACAGCGAAAAAGAAAAAAAACAGTGGCACCCTCCCTCCCTCCCTTCATCCTTCACATTTCCATTCTGGACAAAACAAGAACAGAAGCAAGACAAGACAAGCATGGTCCACCGCATAAGTCGAACAATCTTTGGCCCAAATCCACGCGCAGCAGCACCGAATACAATTCCCACACACTCTCCGCGAAAATTAACCATATCAAGAACCATGTTCACGCCGGCCAGCCACATCCAAAATAGCCTAATCCACCCGACTCAATGTTGAAAGATTAACCATGGTGATTGATAGCTTTAGCACATTCGAGACATTTACGGTTTGGTCTGGCTTCACGCTTCATGCTCAAGCTCACCGAAAGATCAGTACAACGTTCGGGGGGCTTAGTGGGAGTGGGTGGGCGGGCGGGCGGACTCGAGGACGTCCCATCTCGATGCTGCATTTAGAGATTTATACCATTTTTTGCGAAAACAATGAGGATGAGAGAGAGGTGTGATGATGAATAATTGCTTTTGCAAGGCACAGGCGAAAAGGAACAGAACAGAACAGAACAGAACGAAACACAGATATAGAAAACAAAACTAAGCCACAAAAAATTTTGAAAAAACCAGAAACGAAAACAACAACATAAGCACAGCGGATTAGCATGGAGAGCAGACCCAAGTCTCGAACCTGTCGCTCTCTTGTCTTCTCTTCTTCTTTGCTCCTCCTTGTCTTCTTCCCATTTACCATTCCTTCTCTCATCCTCTTCCCATATCCCCAAGCATACCTGGTACACCACAAAACATAGAGCACCACCACCACATCAAACACGAACAAACAAACAAACACACAATCACAACGAAACCATTACAAACACATCATCCAGATCAAATCAAGGATACAAGTACAAGAGAATCAGGCGGGCCCTCGTCGCCTATGAATTAATAGAGACGTCAGAACATAAAAGCAACAGACGGTCAAAGACAAAAGTGGTCAACATTATATGCCAGTGTTGACTAAACGAGCATGCATTTGGATCAGAAAAAAGGTCTGACAATATATTGAGATTATCTAGTTATGTAAGAAGCATCCGGCTGAGCAAAAGACGAGCATCCATCTCGGTACTCGTCATGCTCGAAGCATCATGAAGCTCGGTTAGCTTAAGTTATGAGTGGAGTGGGTGTTTTAGTGTCATGTAAAATGTGACAAAAGGGTCTCGTAAGACAGCTGCATTATAGCAGGTAGTGTGTTGCTCAATGCCTGCGCTAGGCCTTGGGTGTTGTAAATCTCGCCATCGTTGTGGCAAGCGTACGTGTATATTATTGGTTGTGGTGTTATTTGCTGGGAGTCTGGGACGAGGAAGGACATCGATATCAGACATTAATGTGGTGTGGTGTCGTCTCGTCGATATCAGCTGCCTTAAGGTCGTAAACAGGGCTATCGTGCTGTTGTTTGCGCATATAGCAGCCTAGCAGATGGCAGAGCTAGAAGCAAAATTCTACACTGCGCAGGTGTGGTGCCGAAACCTTATAAATGTAGTGTTTAGTCGTGATTAGATACTTCGACTGTATCAAAGTATTGCATATATTTTTCTTTCTATGATCGTGTTGATGAGCCCATGCACAACAACGCAGCGATCGCAGCCTGCTCCTTCTCGTCGACGTCAACGCCTGTAAAATCAAGCGGTTGCTGTACAGGAGCGGGCGTTGGCCGTGGCGCAGGTGAAGCTCGACTGGTCGGTATACTCTTGCTTAAACTTCTTGGACCTGGAAATGACCGTCCATATGGTGTGAATGAAGGACGCCGCGGCCTGTCCTGACCCATCATTATGCTGGACTTGAGGCTTCGGCCACCAGCAGAAGACAACGAGCCATGCCGCAAAGCTGCAGCACCCACATTCGACCAATCTTCTTCGTCTGTGTCGCTGTAGTCTAGTGGTGAAGGCAGAACAGTGCTCTCCCTGCGCTCCTGCAAACGCAGCTTATTCACATCGCCATCTATCGACATCAGGTCGGCGGCATCATGATCTGGCATATCCTGATCAGCTCGTTCGCCATATTTGGCTCTTGAACTAGTCGCTGTCCAGCTGCTGCCCTGTGATATACGCCTCGGCGGAGGCCTTCGAGCATGACTATTCGGAATGCTAATAGCCGCAGTGCTGCTGCTGGAAGTACGACCACGTTGGGCACCCTCCTGGATAGGATCTAAGCGAGGCGATGTTTGACTCAGAGGCGTATGGGCTCTTGCACGAGCAGCCCATTTACCTGAGCCAATCTTCTCGAATCCCACATCCCCCTTCAATCTGCAGTCAAGTGCCGCGGTTGTGAGTCTTCGAGCTTTAGCGGCCGGTACCTCCATGAAGCCTGGCACCACCTGGCCCAGATAATTCATGGCAGCATGGACTGAAAGCGGTCCTTTGTCTTGAAGGATGTCGGCAAGGAACTTGGCCAGATAATTTGCAGTATATTTGGCATGCTCTTCATGAGCACCTGGAAGGCCTAAAGCAGCCTGTCCAAGACTAATAGCAAAAGCATCCCCAATATCGAGATCCGAGTCCGCAACAGATATAGTTGGCGAGTTTTCGACGCCTTCTTTAGAGATCCTGGCACGCCACTGAGGAGGCAAGTTCGGAGAGAGGGAATTGGGAGGAGTAGGGAGCGAGCTAACTCCGGCATCGCCTTTGTTGGCGGTGGAACGTTCGGAGGAGATGTTGATAGCAGAAGCTCTGCCGGCAAGGGCTTGGGTGATGCTGGAGACCTGGCTAGCCATTTGGTTGATGTTGGAAATAGTATTGCCCTAGGTTGAGCGGCGATGATCAGTATGCTTCTCCGGCACAGCTCCGATGACGGAGACACTGCATCACAGCAGCGTCGGGGACGTGTAGGAAGTCTTGATACGTGTTCTTGCGATGGTGGAGGAAGGCGGTGGTGTACAGATACTCACTTTAGTACGCGACTTGAGGCAAATGAAGCAGTGAGCTGGCGTGAGGTGTAAGTGGTGAGTGAGGTGTGCGAGTCAACGTGTTGATGACGACGACGATCTGTATACGATGTGGGGAAACTGGCGAAGAGTAGTCGACGGCAAGGTAGCGAAGCTGTGTGCTGGGTCGAGGTGGCGTTGAAGTGAAGCTGTACGAGCGAGCTGCGTTTGAGTTTTGTCCTTTGTGGGATGCGGTGTAGTGGAAGGTGGATGAGCTGGCAGTCGAATTGATAAGGTACTGGAGGTCAGGTATCGCGGTTGCTCTTTCCGAAGAGGGACAGCCTTACCCAGACTCTGTGTCTGGAACCAATGAAATCGCCATGTGCAAACTCACCCAATACCAGCTTGCACATGTATGCTTGTTGTGTACTTGCCCATAGTAACATTGGAGCTTGATCAGCCTCGCTCTGCAATAGATATGCAGATGGCCAGCTAAGCTATACAGCGAGAAGCTATGAAAGCGAGATGGTGACAAGGGCTTGCCTCACTCCATCGCGAGACTACCTCGCTGTCCTGACAGGATTTCGTTCTCCATCAGACCCTCCTTCACCATTTACTCGACGAGGGCACTCATGCTTGGTTATGCTGATCAGAGTATGCAAGCTTCTTAGGACTCGATGATGGCATGAAGACGCCCGTATAGCGGACTTTTGCCTCGCACGGACTGGTATACTAGATCCATATACACCTTGGATTGTAGTCAAAGTGTACTACATGCAGAAGCGTAACCTCGAAAGACTAGAAATGAAGAGGATGAGCATTTTGTTCTTCAAGGACACTTTTACGCAAAGGGGAATAAATTACCGAAGTTATCCGGCTCAAGTTGCCGAAGCTATCCGGCACGTGATACTAAGCTTCTGGTCTTATGAAAGACGACAAGACCACGCGCCGCTTCACAAAACATCAGAACATCCTACATACAGCCAGCACACAATATGGACCGCTCACTTATCGGCTCTGTCTCGTTCAAGGGCGAGGAGGTATATCTATCACCTTCTCTGAGCACGCTTCCAAGCTATTAACACATCGTGTAGTACGTTCTTCCTGCTGGTCTTCTTGTGATTGGTGCTATTCTGTTCTTCGCATGGAGGAGCACATTGGCACTAGGTACGAGTATAATCAAGGAAAACTAAGAAAGCAATAAGCTGACACACCACATAAGGTGCGAAGCGCGATGCGCAAGCAGGCGCGAAATCCAGCACGCAGGCAGACCAAAAAGTCCTCAGCCCTGAAGAGTTCAGACAATTTCCCTTGACAAAAGTGACCCCGATATCATACAACACAGCCATATACAGGTTCAGCCTGCCCAAGAAGACGGATGCTCTTGGTCTTCCCATCGGTCAGCATATTTCACTCTCGGCACATATCGATGGACAAGAGAAGCCTGTAGTACGATCATACACCCCCATCACCTCAGATGATACCAAAGGCCACTTCGATCTCATTATCAAGGCTTATCCCACTGGCAACATCTCGAAATATGTGACTGGCATGCAGATTGGGCAGATGATGGATGTACGAGGACCAAAAGGAGCGATGACCTACACACCCAACATGGTTCGACACATTGGTATGATTGCTGGCGGTACTGGCATAACTCCAATGCTTCAAATCAGCAAGGCTGTGATCCGCGGAAGACCAAGGAATGGAGGGAATGACACGACCAAGGTAGACTTGATCTTCGCAAACGTCAACTACGAGGATATCTTGTTGAAGGACGAACTCGATGCACTAGCCAAGGATGACCCTGATTTCAATGTCTACTACGTCCTCAACAATGCTCCAGAGAAGTGGGACGGCGGCGTTGGGTTTGTCACACCAGATATCATCAAGGTATGTTGCATCCTTTATTTCCTCGATATGTACGGTACTAACGTATTTCAGGCACGACTTCCTGCTCCCGCAGATGATGTCAAGATTCTTGTCTGTGGACCCCCCCCTATGGTTGGCGCTATGAAGAAGGGGCTCGTTGAGCTCGGCTACGAGAAGGCAAGGCCTGTGAGCAAGCTGCCTGATCAAGTCTTCTGTTTTTGATGTATCTATTCACCGCTCAATCTCGTGCCAGATTCGGAGGAGATATATGTATAAAAGTAAATGTCGCACGGAGGTCCCGATTCAAGATTAGCTGCTCGAGTCGGTGAGTGTGTACCCAGAAATGCAATCGTCTAGCGATAGACCATCTTTCCACCACGTTTTTCCATTTTTTGCTGTCTCTTGCTTGGTGCTCCATTGCTATCCGCACTTCCCTCCTCAGCAGCGGGCGCCGCACCTCCCAGACCCAGACCTTGTCGAACACTTCCAAAAGTTGTATACGCCAGCCATGCAGAGTAGACAGGTACAACGAGCTACACACCTCATCAGCTTCTGCACTTTCTCAAGACCGCTGTCGCGTGACCTTACCATTGCCCACCACAGCCTATCTCCCAGTAATGCCACAAGCCCAGTATTTATCCAGGTCCAGTAGAGAACGTCCCACATGTATTCTGTCAAGCCTTTGGCATCGAGGTCTTCACCACCAGTCTTGAGCTCATTTCCAACATACTGAGGTCTGCTATTGCGCTCGAAGAAGAACTCAATCACAGCTGCAGGAGAGGCGAACGTGATGTATTTGAAAAGGGTGCCGCGACTAAAGGACGAGCGGAAGATTATGGCTCGTAGGAGGAGGAAGAGGCCATTTACTGCAAGTGAGATGAGATGGGTGCGGTTTAGTGTTTCTGCGTTGCGACGCCCGCGTTCTTTGGCTGCTTTCTGGTGACGGATAAGTTTCGAGGATTGAATGATAGTGTCTGCTTGCCTACCTGCGCCATTATTATGCTTAGTAGATGTGATTGTGATACTTGAAAGTGTGCGTGTCTTACCCCTGTAAATCACTTTTGCATACACCACTCCCGTCGAAGCTAGTGACGTTTTGGTGTTCCCTCCGCTCCCTGCCAACCAACATCCCAAACATTCAAAGTCCGGCAAGCATCAACCTAACCTTTTTGTTCCTCGCCACTCTTACGCCATCTGGCGATTCGCATTCTACTATATCATTGTGCGGTTGCATGTCCTGTAACTTCGCTGCATATATGTCCTGACTGCTCCGCTTTGCGACAATCCTGGACCGAGTCTCTTTGTTGTCCACTCCTGCACCACATCATCTCAACTATACTCATCCTAGCTTGCGCTTTCGTCTGCATTGCGCCGACGTCGCCAAACAGTCAAGATTGAAAAAGTACATCTGAATGCTGCTGGACGCTCCTCAGTCACAATCGAGCTTCCGTTTCGATTTCGCCTCATGGCTCCGACCTTGATACATCTCTCCGCGCAGCTGAGACAGCTGATATACTATCACCTGGATAACAACCTACTCAAGAACGCTGTTTTCCTTGCTGGCCGCCTTCATGCGCTTGATCACAGGAATCAGGACTCTATCCATTTGCTAGCATTATGTCATCAAAGACTCGGGCAAAACAAGGCAGCATGTGACTGCACGAAACATGTTGCTATAAAAGGCTCACACCTCGGTTGTTGCTATGTGTTTGCGCAGGCTTGTCTGGCGATAGGGAAGATTGCAGATGGAATTCATGCTTTGGATCGAGCGCGGCCACTTTGGGAGGCAAGATCTAACTCTAGTACGTTGAACGATATATCCATGAGGAGGAGTAATGCTCACGGGTTAGACACAGGAAAGAGAAACGATGCGCAGAAACGATATGCACCAGATGCTGCGGCTGTACTGAGTCTATTAGGAGAATTGCTAGAGGCACGGAGTGACACGAAGCGTGCAGTCGAATGCTATATCGCAGCACTCAAACTCAATCCTTTCATGTGGGACAGTTTTGAGAGGATATCTAGTTCAGGTTATTCATGGCAAAATGATATCGATGATGAGCTATACTGACTCCTGGGTTAGGTACCAAGATTAGAGTCCAGAACATCTTCAAGAATTCACCAGAAGTGTTTGCCGCGCTCTCACCATTATTCTTTCAATCGGAAGAGGTGCGGACGAATCCGCCAACAATACAAGTACAATCCACGAATAGCATTCACATCAATACACCTAACCACGATGCGACGCACGGCAGATTAAGAGTCAACGCAACTGCGTCTAGTCTTCAGCAAGATTTATCAATGAGCTCTAACCACAATAGTATGATAAATGGTAATGGTCTTGAGACACCACCTTCACAACCTATGCAAAATCAGCCAGTCAATGGAGCGTCAAGACATCATCTGACTCAACAATTTGATCCACCCAATGCTCCAACGAGAGAGAAGCGACCAGGACAACCATCGAATTCATCGCAAATGACAGACACGAGCCAAGATCCGTCACGAATGCGCTCCTTATCAAGGAAAAGACTGAACAAATCAAGCACAGATGATTCTGACACACAGAATCACCAAATGCAGCATGCGCCGCTGAAGAGGAATGTGTCAGGCGCTACAGCATCAACAAACTCAACTCTAAACAACGACCAATCACAAGCCCCCCCACGTCGAAGTAGGAGACTGTTCACACAAATCCGGCCAAACATATCAAAGCCGCCATCACAGCCAGCGATAGGATTCCTCGATTCCAAAGATGCGCTTGAAACTAAAAAGATTCGAGCCACAGGGACTAGAGGACGATCGGCGACACAGTCAACAGTAGGGAGAGTCGTTAGTGGGAACAGGAAGCCCATTGAGAATGGTGAAAACGTGCTCAAAGAATCTCGTTCTCAACTACCTGTCCATATTGATGCCCCAGTAATACAAGCACCTAGAGAGCAAAGTCAAGATCGAAGTCGCCAGTACGATGCACTACAGTGGCTCCTGGATCTATTTTGCAGGCTGGGCCAGGGTTGTAATTCATTGGCAATGTACCAGAACCTCGAAGCTATTCGACATTTCAATCTACTACCTGCGCAACAACGAGATACGCCATGGGTCCTTGCACAAATTGGAAAAGCATATCATGAACAGCAGAACTTTCAAGAAGCCGAGAAGTGCTTTACAAGATTGAGAAAGATGAGCCCATCGAGACTTGAGGATATGGAGATCTATTCGACTGTGCTGTGGCATTTAAAAAACGACACTGAACTCACGTACCTGGCCCACGAGCTTATGGACTCTGACAGATTATCACCGGAGGCGTGGTGTACTCTAGGCAACTCGTTTTCTTTACACAGGGAGCACGATCAAGCGCTGAAATGCTTCAAGAGAGCTACTCAGCTTGATCCGCGATTTTCATACGCATTTACCTTGCAAGGTCACGAACACATGGCAAATGAGGATTATGAGAAGGCATTACAGGCATATCGACGATCATTAGCTGCTGATAACCGTCATTACAATGGTTGGTACGGCCTGGGAAAGGTATATGAAAAGCTAGGCAAGCATGATGTTGCAGAGAAGCATTACCGAGCAGCTGCCAGCATTAACCCGACGAATGGTGTGCTTGTATGCTGTATGGGCGTGGTAAGTATTTGTTGTTATTTTATTGATATTGAACTTTTACTAATCGATTATTGTAGGTACTGGAAAAGGTTCGACAACCACAAAAGGCGCTTCAACAATATCGCCGTGCTCTAGAAATCAACCCAAGCTTTGGCATTGCTCGTTTCCGCAGTGCCAAGGTGTTACTCAGCATGCAACGATTTGATGCAGCACTGGACGAGCTCAAGCAGCTACGAGACATGGCTCCTGATGAGTCGAATGTGCACTTCATGCTTGGAAGAGTGTATAAACAGCTTGGTAATAAGTCTGAGGCATTGCGCCATTACACAATTGCTATGAACCTGGATCCCAAGGTAAGCTCAAAGATTTCCACCATCTTTGTGCTTTTGATTACTGACACCTGGCAGGCTTCTCAGACTATCAAGGAAGCAATGCAAGCACTCAACGATGATTACGATGAAGAACTTAGTGATGAATCAGATGAATAGAAAGCATGCATAGGAGGTGTAATATCGGCATTTTCGAGCACTGAGCGTAGAAAGGCATTGCATGGTGTCATCAGGATACTCACACGCGCACGTCCGCGTTAGCATGGCGATTTTCCTTATCGCACTGTTGAAGGCTACTAAGTAGACCAGCTACGAACAGCATTCTTTGTAGTAATAAATAATACCATTGCCGGACTTATTTCGGTTAAAGTTCCATTCCAATGACCCAATGACGTTTCAAGTTTCAGCTTTCGAAATGAAATCTGAAACTCCATACTTCCGTAAACAACAATCCTCCACCCTCGCCAGACAGCTCTGCACCCCATGTCCCTGT
>Ga0160429_1000268_pt1 | contig 59141 bp, 69 predicted proteins | sample SolpanmetagenomR_FD_108199 | JGI IMG/M metagenome (GOLD analysis project Ga0160429, IMG submission 108199) | Solar panel surface microbial communities from Lawrence Berkeley National Laboratory, California, USA - R | ecosystem: Engineered > Built environment > Solar panel > Unclassified ... | reverse complement strand
TGCCAACCAGCATGACTTGACTTGACTTGACTGCTGAGCTATATATTGTCCCGAACGCCACATTGCAATCCTCTAAAGATTTATGCTAATAAACACTTAATATCTTCAACACTGCCAGAAGAGGCTGTGAAGTATACCCACAATATCCTCACTTCAAGACGTTTGAGGCTAAAGAACCGATCCCAAAGCAAACGTCTACATGGATATGTTCTTACTTTGATGCCGTAGTCGCTTTCAGAAATAAGAGGACGGGCCGACACACCAAGTATTTCTTCTCTCTTCTTTCTCATCTTCAACTGTGTACTGCATAGGTCCCACAGAACTTGTTTGGGATTCGGACTTCAGTTTCTGTACTTATTCTATTTTTTAGAAACCCTTCAAGCACTTCGTGATTTGCACTCAATGCCAGTCTCTACCAACCTTTCATGGCTTTCGTCTCTTGGGAGAAGGCATACCCTATCATATGGTTCATCTTTTTGGTTTCATGTGTGCTCATGCATCTGTTCAATGGGGATTGAAACCTGCGCACCCATGTCTGATGAACATCTGCCTCTCACTCTCCGAGGCGTTGTGCATTACAGGTACGTCCTAAATTCTTGACTGCTGCGATGGTCTGTTCTCGATGGAGTTTGTAATGTGGGAATGTCTGAGGATTTTTTTTTTTAAAGCTGAAGGCGAATCGAGCGTTGATAGACTTTCGAGTGCTAGCAACACAGAGCCAGCCCATAGTGCGCGGTGATCTCTCCAGAAAGCTGAATATGTGAGGTATATATTCGCAGTTGGAGGAAGCTCATCGACGGCGTCCGATCCATGCTTTGAAGATTTTGCGGGCTGATTCTTTTGATCTAGGTACATCGTCATATGACTTCCATTCTGCAGACATACCTGTTTCTGACAGCTCTGATGTGAGCTTAAGCTCTACATTCAGCTCTAGGGCACTCTTTGTCTCGTCTGTGTATCTCTCAACCATCTCAGTGAAGCGTACCAAGTTTTCGGGTGTGTCGATGACGAACAGGACATAAGGGAGACACCACACTTGACTCTGGACTCAATCTGAATGTCCAGCTTATATCCCAAGTGTTCGTTCTCCTCGAATGACCTAGTGTTAGTATGGTGAATCTACCTACAATATTTATTGCTTTTAAACTTTTCAAGGTTGAAGAATAGATCCGAGTCTGGCTGTGCTATAGGATGAGATAGATTGCCACTTCGTTCTTGATAGGAGAATAGGTTGTGAAGATAGCCGTACTATCTTTCCACCTCTCTTGTGTCAAGGACTTGGATCTGTTTCCGTTACAAATGTCTCCTGTAGCTCCCACTCAATCTCCTTGGATCGGCGTACCATGAAGAACTATTCTGGCACACCTCACACGCGTAACGTATGACTTTCAAACGAAGAGACTCTGGACATGCATCTACAAAGGTAAGTCTGAGAAACATAGTCTTCGTGAGTCCATTTTGCCTTGGAGAAACAAGTATGGTATACTTCACACCCCTTCTGAGAGTCAGTGGATAGTCACATTCTTACACCCTCTAACCAGTACAATTCTCTTTGGGGTGAGCACAGAATCCATGGATGACTATTACGAAGGTCAAAGAACAGATCCTCTTCCATTCAATCTTCGTACTCGAAACACTTTCATATCCCCAACAACAACCACAAAGTCACGACGTCACAGCCAATGACACAGAACACCACGCGTGGTCCACAGGACCTGTACTCACAATAGTCACCAAACACATCCGTCACACTTCAAACTCCTACAACTGTACCTTCCTTCACTCGCGAACATGAGGATCAGGGAGTTGCTGGCAACGTGGTATACGTGAATCCATGGTCATACCAGCGCGCAGAAGAGGTTCGTGGGTGCGGGGAGTGAGGTATTCTTCTAGACACATTCTTGGATTATGGAGCATGAAGTTGTCGAAAATGCCAAGTAAACGTAAATCTCAAGCACAGACCACGCGTTCAGGCATGCTGTAGATCATCCGCACCTACATGACCAACAACCTTCCAACGTCTTTCCTCGTGCAAGCTCTTATCGTGCATCACAACACGCCAGTACAACAGCAGTGCGGCAAGGACAATGGCTTCCCCTCCAAGCATTGCCATCAGACCATTACGACAATCTTCTGCTGATCGTGATACTCTTCATGAGATCTGGACGAAGGTGTTTCAGGAGGAGCCTAGTGTGCGATGGGTAGGTTTGTGCTTCGCCCTACTTTCGACGATCAGTACTTCATGCTCTTCCATCCGAGAGCTGTGTTTGTTTCAAAGCCTTACCAACGCTTTCTTGTCATAGCTCTACCACACTCCCACCGCGACGGATAACAACAATAGCACGATCACAGACAACCAAGATAATGTCCCAGTCAAACTAAAACAACAATACACCTCCCACCTCTACCTCAACCCATCCCTCCACATCTTCTTCGCCTACGACACCACTACTGGCGAAATAGTCGGCATGTCAGCATGGGAAGCTCCCTCGCAATCTCTCTACAGCAGCGATCTACGGCGCCGGCTATCCTGGCTGGAAAGACTGGAAGCTTGGTACGCCTCCTTTTGCGACGGCATCAGCGACTACTACTTCACGCACCTGTTCCCTTATCTACTCCCACTGCACTCCACACAAACATCAACCCTCCTGCAACACAAGCAATACCTCCACAACAAAAAAACCCGTTGGGCCAACATCCAATCCTCCTTCCGCACGCAGCACATCGACGCCGTAGACACACAAAAAGGCTACTGGACACTAGCGTACCTTGGCGTGCTTCCTTCTCACAGTCGCAGAGGAATAGGTCAGCAGCTTCTACAATGGGGCCTTGAGCGAGCGGATGAAGAGGGGAAGAGTGTGTATATTAGTGCTAGCGTGCAGGGGGTGGGGTTGTATAGGAAGGTTGGGGCGGAGGTTGTGAGTGAGAGGGTTTGTATGGAGGGTGAGGAGATAGGTGGCTGGGTTGAGACGTGGATGTGTAGGGGGAGTGAGGGGAGGAAGGTTGTTTGAGGATAACGACCTCCACAGACTGCTCAAGCTTGATGTGGTAAGGCACCCTCTTCATGTTCTCCTCGAATTGCTTAGCGTTGGAGTGTGAAGCGTGCTGAGACTCTTTTAGCATCTCCAGCATGTTAATCTCTACTCACGATCTCGACCAGGCTTGCATTGGATCCAGCCTCTAAAGCCACCAAAACAGGCATAAGAACTGGATGTGAAGCGTGCTGATACTCTTCTAGCGTGAAGAGATATTTTTCGAGCTTGGCCATCGAGGAGGCTGACACTTGGTACTTGTCAGCTCAGCCACGCACAACAGAGACGCCGCCAGTGCCTACAGCACGGTCTTTGAGTATGTCGCGTGCCGTACGGATGCCCATGGTAGTAGTGGGTATACGGTCGATCCGTCTCATGAGACTTGTCCTAGTGGTGACATAGCGACTGGTCAAGTCGATGTCGCTCTGATTTTGACCTGCGTCGGCATCCCAGCTGTCACGCTCGAGCATGTTTTGAGCAAAAGCTACGTCCTGGACCATGGCCAAAAGCGTGTCGTCGGCAGATGGCTCATCGTCTCTGGTTTCAGCACTTGGATATCGCATATGGGACCGGATGAAACCGAGGATACGGATTTCGATGGACGCGCCGGGAGGCGTAGTGTCCAAATCGGAGATAACATATACAGTGGCCGTTTTGAGGACATTGGCGATGACGCTGCAAGCGCTATGGACATCAGGGAGAATGGAAATGACTGAAGGGTACCAGTTGCCCGGCCGAGCTTGTTCTTGTGGTGGTGTGAGGCGTACCCAACCGAAATAGTGTCCACTCAGCTTATGCGAGATATCAGGTGGTATGGATTTTAGCTTGACTGTCGGCATGCCTAGGTCGAGCGAGATATGGCCAATGTTCGGCACAATTTTACTGGCAATGTTAATGGGATACAGTGGTTGCGGACCACTGTCTACTGTGTGACTAGTGTCAACCGGATTATATGTGGCATCTCGTGCAGCATCATAAGCAGCAGTTGCAGCTTCGACACGTTCTTGTGCACCAGAACGAGTATATGCCTCATCTACCGCTATTGTGCCTGCTTCTTCCGCCAGTACCCCTGGTTGATATGGCATTGCAGACTGCATCGCACTCGTGATAGAATCTGTAATAGGCGAAATGACACCCTGAAGTTGTGCTGTGCCAAGTTGTGAGAGGATACTTGCACCAATTTCTAGTGGTAGATTGCCCAAAGAGGCGCCCCGGAGAGAGCTGGGTGACGAGGATGCCGACAGCAGGCGAAACACTGGACTTGGACAGAGGATCCTCTTCTTCTCATCGCAAAGGAGCATACGCCAGTATCCATCTTGTGCGTCTATAGGAATTCGAAGGATGGCGGTTTCCCGAAGCTTGTGCTGGGCTGTGTAGCGCTCTGCCTTTCGCTGAAATTGCTCTATATCGCGTTGCCAGGCGCGTTCGTCGGGTGTTGGTAGTTGAGATGCTGAGATTTGATTCACTGGTGTGACGTTGATCCAGTCGCTCGTGCTACGGACGAGAGCTTTCACCTTCAGCCCGGTATGGCCTGTCCATCCTTTGTGTTGTAGCCATAACGTACGAGTTTTGGGCAAGGGTTGATCGGAGAACATGGAAAGAGTGATGGAAGTGGCTGAACCTCGATAGTAGACAAGACCGTGAGAATGACGGAGGATTGAAAAGTGCTTCGTGGATTCTACTGGGTGGTGCATTAGTCCACCTGCAAAGTGGCGAGCTTCTTCGTATCCTGTCTTGAGTGCGGAGAGGGTGGAGGGCTTGGCTGGAGATGGTCTTGTGAGTGGTGCCGGATGTTGTTCAGCTTGTCGTGGTATAGCTTTACGACTAGCAGGTCTTGCGGAGTGAGGAGGAGAGATTGACGATGAAATGACAACACCATGCTCATGCGTCGTGCATTCGATAGATTCTGTTACTTCTTCACTCTCTTCATGATCACGAAGTGGCTTGGCACAGCCATATGTTGAGGCAGTATAGGAAGTCGACGTGGCCGCAGAAGCCACGGGCTTACGACGTATTACTTGGGCAGAAACTGGGCGCTCGGCTGGTACGATAGAAGTTACAGCCGAAGTAGTGGCTTCATCGTAAGATGGTGGTGGTGGCAATTTTGATTCCGAGCCCATATCGTTTCAGGTTTGCAATGTTTCATTGGATCACAGATACTCTCAGCACAACTCCCGCCTACGTCTCCCAGTCTCATCAAATCATGTTCGTTGTGAGTGTGTTTCGCCCTTACAGATTTGCACAACGATAAGACATTGATTCCTGAGTCCGAGACCGAGCTCCGAAAGCCAAATGCTTGGGCCGCTACCACGTGCGTTTTGACCCATTGGGATTTCGTCAAAGAGATCAACATGAACAGGTCACAACAATTGACCATTTCTGCTTCTCATCCTCATCCACCATTTTTGCAAACTTAGCAACTTGTACCCGTCTCGTCATCACCCTTGTCGCTGCTCTCAAGCTTTGCTATTCATCCATCTTTCTTGACCCAATTCAATCACCATGGAGCTCGTCAACCAGTTCGTTGTGGCTCTTGTTCTTTGAATGGAGCTTCGCTAATTGTCTTTCTTAGCCTGAACGACCGGCTCCTTTTCGCAGTGCCCAAGAGTTTGTCTTCTCTCTCATCCTTACTCAGCGCATAACTCACATCTCGTCCTAGAGGGCCGCCTTAATGCGCCCTGCCTCGACCTCCTCTCCGGCTCAGACATACAATTCCACCGCCACAACCGCCTCGATATCGCTCTAGTCAAGAACCTACCAATCGCCCTAATATTCCTCCCCGCGGCCGACATCCCAACCTTTGTGGGCGAAGGTCGATGCGAACTCGGTATCACTGGTCAGGACGTTATCGCAGAACACGAGGCGCAATACCCGCCAACAGAAACAACAGGTGTAGATGAAATTATGGACCTCGGTTTCGGAAGCTGCAAGCTACAAGTACAGGTGCCAGAAAAGGGCGACGTACAAAAGGTGGAAGATCTGGTTGGAAGGAACATTTGCACGAGTTTCACAGCCTTGACTGAGCAGTACTTCCGGAAGCTGGAGGCACAAGCTGGCAAACAGGAGGTGAATGGCGCAGTAAAGCAGAATGGAAGTGGAGGCGGCGCGAATGGAAACGTAAAGATCGCAGTCCAAGGCGAGGCTAAGGAAGAGGTCAAGGAAGAGATTAAGCAGGAAGTTCAGGAAGAGGTTATAGAGCAGGTCAAAGAGCAGATTCAAGAACAGATCCAGGAACAAGTAAAGGATGTGCAGAAGCTGAGGACGAATATCAAATATGTAGGCGGAAGTGTCGAAGCAGCTTGCGCTTTAGGTGTTGCAGACGGCATTGTCGATTTAGTTGGTATGATTTTGGCATACATCACTTCGCAACGTAATCAAGACTGACACAACCTTTCACAGAGTCTGGTGAAACAATGCGCGCTTGCGGACTGCACGCCATCGACACCGTCGTCAACTCCACAGCCGTCCTCATCAAATCACGAAAAGCAGCCACCAACCCAGCGCATCAAGGGCTCATCAACTTGATTACTGCTCGTATCCGCGGTGTCATCACCGCACAACGCTTCGTCCTCTGCTCCTACAATGTCAAGCGCAGTAATCTCGATAGAGCATGCAAAATCACACCTGGAAAGCGAGCACCTACAATTACAAGTTTGGAAGAGGCAGACTGGGTCGCGATCGAGGCTATGGTGGAAAGGAAGAGCGTAGCGACAGTTATGGATGCGCTTGCAGATGTAGGAGCCGAGGATATCCTTGTGCTGAAGATCGAGAACTCGAGGACGAATGATACGAACTTCACGAAGAAGCAGGAGAGGAAGTGAGGTTAGATAGTACTATTTTACCTAACGCTGGACAGTTAATAGTATATGCTGGGAATGACATTTTAGAGATAGATTTATGTTGGAAACTACAGCTTGAGTACTCTCAAATCCTGTGGCTTGTGATCGTTTAGGTCAACATCAAGTCACAGTGCATCACCACCTGTGAGTTCGTCACCACAACCAAACTTCTCACAAATGCTTCCATGCTCTTTCGGAAGACTAGTGGTCCGGTGTACTTTCGTCGCCGAATACAGGGTCCATACCGCTCAAGACGCCCTATGGAAGCATACTTAGTCGTCCCTAAGACTTACAACATCTCTCACGGAACTACCATGCTTGAACGCCGTTCTGTAACTCGATATAGGCTCGTTCTCGCAATCCCAGTTCTCCGACAAGCTGAGCTTTTGCAGCTCGATCTGTGTTGTCGGCAGATTTTGTGCATCGTGCAGATATGCTTTGCGGTCTTCAGGTCATCTAGCTGTGAATCAAAAGGATCCATCGAGGGAGAGCGGGAACTAGATGAGTGCGCAAGACTTGGTGGGCCGTGTAGCTCTCCCTTCATGATCTTTCATATGTTTCGAGATACTACTGATTTCTACAGATGTCTAAGCGACACAGTCTCACCGCCCAGTGCAATTTGCACATAGCGTAGAACCATAAAGATGAACATCTTGGCCAGCTTCTCCGGTGAGCACTTAACAATCTTCTCTCTCATTAAACGTGTAGTCTTCTTTGGGTTATCCACCATGAACTTGTGGCATTGTTTGACGTGACTGAGGAATCTTCAAGTGATGCGTGCTAATCGGTCTTTGTCGTTAGCAGATCCGGCCCCGCGGCGTAGGGCATTGAGCTTCTTCAGACTGTGGACGCTGATTATTGAAGGTGCCGTTCTGCTGACCTTGCTGCTGGTCGTGGTTTTGTTGGGCGTTGCCATTGGCATAAGCAGAGTCACGGCGTTGCAATGGCTGAGAACCCTGCTGTTACTGCCCATAGTTGGTGCGAGCATCTTGTGGTGGGAGGGGCTGTTGCCCCTAGCCACTCCTCTGCGGTTGCTGGTATCCTTGATACCCTTGCTGGTTGTAACTTTGCGCGCCCACGGTTTTGATTGTTGGCCCGGAAGACCATATCGTTCATTTCCCGGAGAAGTCCCTTTACGATGTCCTCATTGCTCTTCGGAAGAGCAACAGCGGTAATAATAGGTTGTCTGATAATTGGGCGCTGGTGCACCGTGCGGTATTGGTATTGGTACTAAGCACTGATTTTCATTTTCTAACCCCCAAAGGTCTTGACATTCAAACTTTTGAAAGGTCGAAGTCGTAACTCAAAGAAAGAAAGTTGTGAAGATTACTAGGGTGGTTTTCCGTGCTCTCGAGTCATAGTACCGTCTAACATCTCACCATGACAATCTTCGGGATGCCATGTTAAATTTCAAACGAAGGCAGCTCTTCTGACATCTCATCGAGTGGTTCGCCGGACTCTGTACTGCGCCTCAAGTCTCCCTAATATACTAGCCTCTGCTTGTCTTCGGGGATGTCTTTGAGGTCTGGCTAGATGCTTAGACAAGTTCCGAGTCTATGATCTAACAAGGAGTTAGTGAGTAGAGCTAGAAATAGATGAGTATAAGACAAGGAATTACCTCTCCTCCTCTCGCCTGTACGCCTATTCTTCTCTTTCTTGGATCTTTAGTCCTTTGCCATTGAGGTCGAGTAGTGGGGGGTTTTGTCAACTTGAATCTGGAAGCGGATGCGAAGAAAGGACGTGTCAAGTGATAAGGAAACTGTGGAATGAAGCGATAGAAAGGAGATAGATAAAGCTCGCGAACGCTGTTTGACTAGAATGAGGTTTCGATGTGTTTCAAGATACTACATACTTCATATGCGTTTACCACGAAGATATTCTTCAGAAGTCTTGTACTCTTCCCACCACTGGTCTCTGTGTTCGAAACCTACTATAGAGAGTGGTGTACCTTCTGCTGCACAACGCTCAAGGATGAAGGCATCTAGCTAGGCGCGATACTGCATGTACCTGTAATGCCAAATCGCCCGTGTCTTTGGATTGATGATAGGTAGTGTTTGGCCGATCAACGAAGCTTGTCGGTGAATCTAAGCGTCGGTTTAACGCCTGTGTTCCGGATCTTTCACAGTGTTGGTGTTTATAGCGGCTTTGACAGAGTTCGAGTCGGCGGGTGTAGAAGAAGGAAGTGGTAGTAGAATAGAACCACGGCTCTTGACCTTCTTGCTTGTGCCTGCGACGGAAGATGTAGACGAGGTGATAGCTATGGGTGTCGCTGGTATGCACTTCCCAGAACCTTGGCATCGGCACTTTTAGAAAGTCGAAATCGTAAGTCAAAGGAAAAAAGTTGATTACTGGGGTAGTTTTTCGAGCTCTCGAGCCTCAGTACCATTTTTGGGTCTTACTGTGACAATCTTTGGGATGCTCTGTGCCCTCTCAAATGCAAATCTTCCGGCATCTGCGTGTCGGCGTCACTGAGATGAACATCTTAGCCAGCTTCTCAGGTGAACACTAAGTGACCTTCCTTCTCATTACGCATATTACTGACGAAATGGAAAACCACTTGGTACAGATGTTAATCGATGCAGTCTCAGCACTAAGTGTAGCTTGCACATAGCGTGAAACCATCGAGATGAATATCTTAGCCAGCTTCTCTAGTGAACACTCAGCAATCTTCCTGCTCATCACACGCGTGATCACCCGTAGGTTTCCCACTATAAATTTGTGGCATTTCACATGGTTGAGGTATCTTTCACGAAGCGTCCTACCCCGTGTCAAAATTGAGTATCTATCCAGTCATCTTCACAACCTAGGATATAGCTGAGTTTAACAGGGTGCTATGCATTCGTTATCGTCGGCGGACCCGGCTCTCCGATGTAAGGTATTAGGCTTTAGGCGCCGGTGAGCTTATCGTGTATATACATCCTCCGACGCAATCACCCCGCTCGCTGCATTTGCCCTTCCAGGCTATACACTAAAAGGCCTCGAACGTGAAATTCAGCGACGGCAAGATGATATCAAGAGCCATATGGGTCGCATCGAGCACACCGTACTCAAGGAGCAGGTCGAACAGATGAAAGGAAGGCCAATCATCGAGCAAGATATGCTTTAGATGGACACGCTGGGTATGGTGAGTGGAAATCCAGTGGTAGATACAAGAGTCTGGGAGTCGACCAGAGGCGTCAGGATACTGCTAGCCGATCGCTCTGAGGAGGGCATGAAGCTACAACAGAGGATATTGAGCGCATGGGATTCCTTGACTGTAGACCCATACTTCCTGGGGCTAGACAAGGCCACAGATAGCGTTTTGGTTAAAAAGGACTTCTACACTGCGGCAGAAGACGCGGTGTAGTATATAAGTATGTAGAGCCATCAAACAGGCAAAGCCATGCCCTGCACTGTAGTTGTTACTGGCATCATGATGGGAATGAGAGCAGGCCCAGAGAGAGTGCCATTGCCAAAGTGGTCTACGTATCGGAAAGAATCAAGTTCGTCGGAGGCGGCGACTCATTCCGTGCGGCGACTCATGCAACAAAGTATTACTACAAAGATAAATCATTGCACTCCATCCTGACATCGTAGAAAGCAGGAGATATAGCTACAGTATAATGCTAGACACAGCGCATAGCCGGACTTTTGAAACCTGTCAACCAAAGAAGAAGAAGTCGTGAAGAGTGCTGGGCTTGTATCGTGCTGTCGAGCCATACAAGTACGATTTGTCATCTCCTCATGACAATTAATAGCATTGCTTGATCTGATACAGGAAGTGTTTGATTGAGGCGGTTAGTTCTTTACTGACCTTTTGTTAGTGTTGCTTTACGTCGTAACATTCAGGTTCGTCTTTAGCGAGCAGTCACGTGATCAGAAATGCCTTATTGATGCACGTCGGCAGAAGGCGCAGAGATGATATATAGGGCATTGAAGAGGCAAAACCATGCCCTGCACTGTAAATTTTACTGGCATCATGAGAGGAGAGGAATAATCTGAGGTCCAGGAATCTGTGTTCAAATTCAAACACATATTCTCAAACATCTGATGGCGAAGGGACGAGGAGTTGTTAGCAACGAGGAAACGTTCCTAAAAAGGTACAACCGTGCCCATCGGACAGGTCGTCCATATTCTCCCAGTCACCGTCATCGTTGAGCTCCATTGCAAACTGAGCCGTGTCTCCAGTTCGTGCGGTCGTCCTGGTAGACGAGGCCTTCGCCACACGAGCGAAGTAGAGGCTGCGCTCCATGAGACGGCAGGAGATAATAGAACCGGGAGAAGACTCTTCGGAAGGTACACTGTTCCCATCCAAGTTGTCCATGTTGTGCTTGGCGGTAACAGTATCATAAGTACCAAGATATTGTGCCCAACAAGCTTCAGCAAAGTGTAGGTAATCGCAATCAATGTAGTGGTGAGACATAAGGTTGTTTGCGAGCAAGACTGGGGAGACCTCCAATGGTGCGATTTGAACTTTTGAGAGTTGTGGGGATCGCTGGAGGTGTTTTTCGTGCTTTCAGCCAGAGTACGACCTGAGTATCTCTCGATACAAATTTCTGGGATGCGTTGTTGACACAACTTTTTGACATCTTATGCCGTGTTTACTTCCCTCGCTCGAAAAGCTGAGCTACGACCTTCTCCGAAACAATGGCCTCTGCCACAAAAATGTGTTGTGTATTGACATTCTCGCCGGATTTTTTCTGGTGAGTTGGCTATGATCTTTGTCTTCATCTTCTAAGTGACCTTCTCAGAATTTACGGCCATAAACCAATGGCATTGCAGAACCTGATACAGGAAACATTGGCGAAGCGGTTGATTCTGTGATTGTTGTTGTGCGTCTTGAATATTCAAGCGGCAAACTGTTAATTCGACGAGCAGTCACGTGACAATATGCAGGCCTGCCCTATACTTGAGACGAGACAACTTTTCTTTCTTGACTTCTTGACTTCCCTGAACGTCCTCCTCCTACATCTCCAGTACTTTAATACCGCAACCTCCCAGATCTTACCGTTGTCGTCCTACATCGTACAGCCCGCGATATCTTGCTCGCCCAGCAAGAACCCGATAAACCTGCTCGCCAAGCTCTCGTTCCAGTATCAAAGAAACTTGCTCGCCAAGGCGGCCGAAAAGTGGTGAAAAAAGGCTTGTCATGAAACTGTGTGGTAAGGCAATATGGATAGCAAGATACTAAGGCGATTGTGCCCGCAAAACGTGATTCGTGCTGTTGACCTCCGATGTGAAAACGTGGAAATCTTGCTCGCCAATGCGCTATGATGCGGGTTTGAGGTGCTCGTTTCAGGCGCCTGTTTGGAGAAGCAAGAGTATTATACCTTAGCACCTGTCGCACCTCCTGCTGCTTGTTCTTGTTCTGATCTGATTCCATTCGTTCGTGTCCTCACTTTCCCTCATTTTCCCAACTTTACAGCGCATGCAGCGCAAACACCAAGACACAATGCTTCAAGCACGCCATATACAAGACCCTCATGCAGCAAACACCACACAAGAGACCTACTGGGCCTATCCAGCAAGGACAGTACCATGTACAAGCGACAAAGGAACATGCGAATATCTGGATGCAGTGTATGGCATGCACGTCACATCCATGTTCTATACCTTCCTTATGTGGGCAGTCATCGCAGGCATATTAGTCGTTTTTGTCCTGAACAGAGCTATGGCAAAACTCTCCTTGAACAGCTCTAGTGATGCGCAGTTCGAAGGCACGCTGGCAAGACTGAGAAGACGATACTTGGCCCAGGAAGCACCTCTTGTGTGGCTCTTTGGACGTGTTACAGTATTACAGGTCTCCATTCTGGCAACACTGTCTGCCTATCTGCTGTTGTTCTCGTATGTATTGGGCTGGTCTCTGAGTTCGAATACTACGAGAAGCTAACATCTTCTCCCATCATCAACAGTCTAATCGGCATAACTTACAAAACATGGGTCACACCAGTCAAGAAGGTGCCAGGAGTATACAACACCAGGACTGGACTGGGAGGATTCGGGGATAGAGTTGGAGCGCTTGCCTATGCACTCACTCCCTTGACCGTCCTTTTCAGCACTCGCGAGTCTCTCCTTTCCTTGATCACTGGGGTACCTTATCAGCACTTCAACTTGTGAGTAACACATACGTCCGAACAACGAACACGTCTAACAAGTTAAAGCATGCACCGCTGGACCGGTCGCATCATCTTCGTCCAATCCTTCCTCCACACCCTAGCATGGACAATCGTAGAAGGCAACCTCTACCGTCCTCAGCCTTCTGTCTACCAAGCCTTCATCAAAGAACAATACATCATCTTCGGCGTAATCGCACAAGCATTTATCACATTCCTCTACATCTTCAGCACAGAGCGAATGATCAAATGGACTGGCTACGAATTCTTCAAGAAGACACATACTTTCATCGCTATCCTATACTTGGCTGCTTGCATTGGCCATTGGCAGATGTTGGCATGTTGGATGATTGCAGGTTTCGCGTTAATCGCGCTTGACATGGGTGTTCGATTACTACGAACGTATTTCCTACACACGAACACGCGATTCGGCGGATCAGAAAGTCATGGCTTTCGCAACGCTGAAGCCACAATCAAGCTGTTCACAGTCTCAGATGATGAAGGGGACGCCGCCCTACGCATTGACTTTCCCTTTACTCACCGCGCTTGGGCACCAGGACAACATTTCTACTTGTGCTTCCCTGGTATCTCGATCTGGCAATCTCACCCATTCACACCTTCTTCCGCACCAAATAACAGATCAATAAATCAGCAGCACACCTACATCGTCCGAGTACACAAGGGAATCACTGCAAAACTAGCTAAACTCGCAGCTGAGGCTGGAGGAGAATGTACGACTTCGGTGATTCTGACAGGACCATATGGCTCTTCTGCACCAGCGGCAGACGTGGATGCGCAGGACAAGAATCTCCTGCTTGTGGCGGGTGGATCTGGTGTCACTGCCGTGCTTCCATTGCTCATGCGCACTTTAGACGGACCAAAGGAAGTGCTTGGAAGAAGGGTTGTTGATTTCGTGTGGATTATCAGAAGGACGAGAGATATGCTCTGGCTTGCGGAGGAAGTGCAGCAACTAAAGTCGCGCCTTGCGGAAAAAGAGGCAGGAGGAACAAGAGTGCGGATCTTCATAACAAGAGGAGCCGGTCCTGAGAACTCCAGCGCACAATCAACAAGCGAAGACGACATACCAATGGATGAGAAGAAGAGGGCCATTGCGACTACAACCATCACATCGCTGGCAACGTCTTACTCCTCGACAAGGACAACACTAGACGATCTACTCGCATCAACCTCGAACTTCAGCATCACATATCTGAATGGTGCGCATCCTGATCTTGCCACAGTCGTTGATGATTTCGCGGATCGTGCGTCTTTGACGCCGTATTTTGGTGTCAAGGTGTATGGCACTGGTCCAGAAGGGATGGGAACGGTTGTGAGCAAGGAGGTTGTAAACCGGGATTGGGAGATTGGGTGGGAAGGACGTGCGTAGTATGTACATATGGTGTAAAGAGATGTTGTGAATGCTTGATTTGTGGTGCAAAGGTACACTAGTTGAGCTTGTAGATGCTTCGCGCATGCTTACAGTGAGTGACAATTAGTGTTCTTTTGTTGGATCTGATGCCTTCGTTGATCAATCAATGTAATACGAGCTGCTTTGTCGATATTGATCTCGCCTCCAGAAACTCTCCTAATTGGGGACAATTACCGCATGTGCACAGACTACTGTATGACGGCATCAACATTCGCAGACACTTCAGAGGAATTTCAAGCGAGACCAAACAGGCCACGCGCTAGAGTTATACAGTACTGTGATGTTGTTGTTGCTGTCGTTACGGTAGTCTGATTAGCCACGTGATGGCGTGGCGAAATTTTGTGAAATGGTGTTTGGCGCAAGGGCTATCTGCTGGTGTCGCTTCTTCGGCGCCTGCAGACTACAGATCTACGCGGCGACTTCGCGTATGAGCTTGAGCGAAACAAGGGTTTTGCAAAGAGAATGTCGACGAGAGTGGATATCGGAGTTTCAGCTGCGAGTTTCATGTGCCCTCTCGCACTCGCCCTTGCCGCTCGCCGCTTTAATCCTATAATCCTTGGCGCATAACAAAGACCCCTTACAGAAGAAGTGATATATACACTGTCATGAGTATCCTTCCATCAGCGGAAACCTTACTCTCTTGTTCGTGTTCTTTCTTGTCTTACTCTCATTCTCACCTTTCTTTTTAAATGCGGTTGTGATAAGGACCTCACATTGCACTTGAAACATTGCGTCATTGCGACCACAGCTTTGTTTACAAACCTTGGAAGAAGTTTTGGTTTTGTGAAAATATTGGAAATAGATAGCCAAGATGCCGCGATTGATGTCAATATCGAGTCCTATACGTAACTCACTACCTTTGTATCTCTCCTTTCAGAATACTGGGGTGGCGAGTGGAGGTCGGGAAGGTAACTGGGTTGATGTAAGTTCTTATATGCGCATTTCCGAAGTGATTATGTTGCGGCGTATGTCGGGTACATCTTGTTTCATCTGAGCTGATCTCATCATGTCTCGTCCTATCTCATGGGTTGAGTATGGTACAAACTGTTTCAGAGGTTAAGACACACATCGTAGTGCGACCACAACACTCGTGATCAAGGACATGTTTGAGCACCGATCGCATCGCTAATCGCCACATATAGGGTTTACGAGGAGTAGCAGCCATCGAGGTAGTGATATTCCACCTAAACCGCGCCTTTAACATTATCGTCCTCTCTCCCGCCGTCTCCGAAAATGGACCATCGAATATCGGCCAATGTAAGTCCTGTTTTCCACAACACAAAGGAAAAACTCGAAACCAACGCTACACAAGGGCCAATCCTCCGCGTCATCCCTGGTGGCGGCCAAACCGCTGTAGCGCTCTTCTTCGTCTTCACCGGCTACGGCAGCTCACTGTCCGCATTTTCCAAACTCCAGCAAGGCGGCCAGGAAGTCATGTTATCGAGTATAGCCAAGGGTGCTTTAGCTCGGCCATTCCGCATCATCCTACCAACGGCGATCTTGACGACTATCGCTTGGTTTCTGTGCCAGCTGAATGCCTATGCTATCACGCAGAGGACTGATGCATCGTGGATTCGCGACCAGTACGTGGCGCCCAGTCCGAGTTTCTGGAGGGCGATTTCGGATTTGGTACATGCACAGGTCGATACGTGGACGAAAGGGTATGATGTGTATGATCAGAATCAGGTATGTATAGTGATTCTCCAGTTTCCTATTTATATCTATTCAGAACGACAAACTAACCCCCACAAAGTGGACGCAAACCTACCTCCTCCAAGCAAGCATGGCAGTCTACCTCTTCCTGCTCGCCACCTCCTTCGCAACCCCAACAGCCCGCCGCCTAATCCTAGCACTCTTCTACCCCTTCGCCTGGCGCTGCGGCGACGCCCTCAAAACAATAAACTTCCTCCCCGGCATGCTCCTCGCAGACCTCCACGTCTCCCTCGGCTCGTCGGCGCCCTCTTACCTCCCTCGCCCTATCGCCGCATGCACGATCCTCCTCGGCCTGCTCCTATCTTCATACCCTGAAGTCAACGCTAACTGGGCCGGCTGGTCACGCTATCTAGACGCGTCGATCCGAGCGCTTATGCCGCCAGGTGCGGGCGAGCCGAGTCGGTATTGTGCGTCTCTGGGCGCTACGTTCCTCTGCTTCGGCATCTTCTTCAGCAGCAACGCGCGGAAGCTGCTCAGCCATCGGACCCTGAATTGGCTTGGTGCGCTGAGTTTCCCGATTTATCTGCTGCATAACACGTTGATCAAGACGTTGTTGTCTGCTGTAATCTACGCACGTGGTGGCATGATCCCTCTGCTTGATGAGCAAGGGAACCCGGTTGTTGAGCTGAAGCGAGGCGGATGGATTGCGTTCGGCGTGGGAATGCCGCTTTTCTTTGGTGTGTTGCTTTGGCTGAGTTGGTTATGGACGTTGTTTGTGGATCCATTTTGTGCGAGTGTTACGAAGGGTGCTGTGGATTGGATGATGGGGAAGAGGAGAGTGGAGGAGAAGGAGGCGGTGCTGTTGGTTAGTCCGACGACGGCGTGATGATGGATGTGTTTTGGTTATCTATGATGATGATGTGGATTTCAGGAAATGGTATAGTTTTGGGTATTCGAAGTATTTATGTGGCATTCTTAGGCGTTTGGTGCCCGAGGCATGAGGGCTATACACTGCGAAACTGGGCCGCATTTTAATGGTAGATTTTGAGATAGAAATCCTGCAGCTAGAAATGAAGATGCTAACATTGCAAGAACATCCCTTGAGTTTTATGATCGTGGTGGGAGGGTTCGTTCGTTTAGGAAACACCCTTCTTCTCTTCAGCTGAGATAACATGTAGCTTGACAAGCACTTTTAACTTACGACAACGCAGTTCACGCGACTCACTCCTCTGACCTGGTGGACTCTCTTGCACTACATCCAACTCATCATGTCAATCAGAAGAGGAAAATATCATGTCTCTCACTGATGTCACATCATTAGCTCAGGCATGGTCGCTTGTTTTTGCGTTGATTACGGTATTGTACGTCTCTCACTCAACGGACATTGATATTACTATAGTATGCCACACTCTGGATCTCCTCTCGCGCAGAACAGCGTGTGACCAAGAACGAAAGCTTGGAGAAGCTATGGCAGAATATGACATTTTCGTCTTCGATACTCTGAGGAGGAAATTGATATGCGTGATTCATTTGATACAGGAGCTCACGACAAGCATCGCCCACTAATGACAACAGCGACAAGACCCCAGACATTATGGCACATGACCGATGACCTTGCGAGACATTATTCTTGTAATGGCTGAACTCGGCTGATGGATCTGAAACTCTCACGCATGAAGAAATGGATGGGAGATGAAAGTATAGTTTGTCAGCTACAGCAGATCATCAGACGTTCTAGGATATTAGCAAACCCGTCTCTTCACCCCTCTCGTCTTTGTTCTCTCAACTTCTCCTCTGTCAAGATCACACAAGCCAGCTGCGACCGAAGCCACCTAATAGACCAGATGTCCATCGACACTCCCCACAACAGTGTCTGTAATAGGTCAGTTAACCCCACATAAAATCGGATAGAAATTTAATACGTACTCAGATCAATTGTGCTGATATCCAACCCTCCCCTAACATTGCTACAAGTAGCATGCAGGATCGTGTCCTGGCTACCCACAAGCTTGGGATTGTTACAGCTGCTGTCAAAACCACCCCTGTTACCCAGTTAGCAAGCTTTACTTCTAAGCGGTACTTTTAGCATATGGATGATCGGAACTTGCTTCGGTGAGTACACTAGAGTGCCATGTTTGTTGCTGATGCAGCTGTTGAGGTTGACACGAGCTGAAATGTAGTCGCCACTGCTATTCCTATACTTGGCTACTAGCAAGGGACCAGACTTAGGATATACTACGCAGTCCTCGCAGTATTGAAGACGTTCATCACGACAGCTCGCTGCAAAGCCGCTTGATTGGATAGCTTGTGCCGTAGTAGCTAGTAGCAGTAGTGTGGAAAGCCAGACATTGGATAGCATGTTGAGTTTGAAAATTGTGTGATGATGTGTGTCAAGTAAAGGCACAAGAAGTTACGCAGAACTAGGGGAGAATCCTGAACTTATATGCCACTAGTTGTCTTCAGGTGTTACGAAAGCCTTTGTATCAATTGACTGACCACAGCCTTTTGACACCAGCTGACTAAGAGAAAGGTGGTACTTGCATGAGGCTGCTTGCTTGAGGCTTCAGCCTTGCACTCTTGTCGCTGTCAGCCTCACTTTCCACTAAGGCCTCATCTAACCTCGTGAGACAGGTGTCCGTTATATGTAGGACTTTGAGTGGGAATACTGCCACTCCTGCCAGGCTTCTGGTACCTAAGAGACCTGAATCAGTCCTCGTAGTAGCTATTGAGAGCAGTCCCGTGTACATCCTTGCCGTATGAAAAGCAAATCGGGCCGGATGTAGCTTTAATTGTCAGGTGAGACAACAGTTGACGGGTATTACATTGACAAAATATTCCTTCCCCGGACCTGCTTATGCGAGGCTTTAGCCTTTCATTTTGTAATTGTTAATTCACTTTCTATGCGAATGGTACATCGCGAGTTGTATTTGAATATGCATAAGATCTCTGACACGGACAGATATCCTTCAGCCTTGTTTCTGGTATCTTACGAATCTGGATGTGCCACTTATGGTAGCTATTCGGAACAGTGCAGTACTGTGTACAACCCTACGTATGAACATCAAGTTAGGTAGAAAGGAACAGCACAAGCGAAGCTGCTCGATTCGTGTAGCTATAGTTATCTTCAGATGAGACAACAGCTGAAAAGCCCGATAAGAACGGCGTTCGCAAGGATGTGAAGATGAAGTGCGTTACCTGTAGAGCAGGTAATAAGACCAATCGTAGGAAGCTTCCGAAAGCTGAAGCAGACGCTGCCTGGAAGAAGAACCAAGATCCTAAGAAGACTCGCAAGGACTTCGAATACGCGCAGCTTCCCGATGTGACGTATCAGGAAGAACCAACCAAGGCTCCTTGTGGTTGTGATGAAGAAGAGGTTTTGCTTGAGGGTTAGCTTAAGTACAACGATTGCTCGGGTCAACTTTGAGGAGAAGGACTAAGGAGGAGAAGGTGATCGCGCTTCGCACAGAACGTGGGCGTAAGAGACGTGAGGAGGACGGAGAATCTGAGCTTGGTCCCGACGTCGAGTGCACCGAGCCCTTCGACGCTGAGAAAGAGAAGTCGCTCATGGAGCGTTACCTCAAAATGAAACCCTCAAGCCGCAAAAACGACACCCACAGCAATGTCTGTCTTGGCAAAGCTCGCACCACCTTCGTCCGAGTCTTCAAGACCTTCTTCGGACCTATCGATGTGGAACTTCTCTCCACGCATCTCTCGACGCAACGTACAGAGACCTGGGTCAAAAGGGTGAAGAAGCATTTCAATTCTCCCATCCTCGATGGAGATGACATGGGGGAAGAGCAGGAGGAGTTTACAGGTTTCAGTGATTAGTCATGCGGCTTCCGCTCCAGCTACTTTCATTTGTCAAGAACCCTTGGCCACTCACATCGTCGTAGCAAAGCAACGTGGTATATCAACACGACTACATTCATTTGCGGCGACCTGCATGGTGTGGAAGAGTGCTCGAACGAAACCCCGACCAACATTTAGACGTGCGAACCGTTTTCTGGATTTCATTCTTCGCTTTGTCTTCCACCTGCCCACTTGCGAACTGTGGTTAAAATGCTTTTTGTTAGTCTATATACTACAGATGTATCTCGAACCTCAGACTGGCCTTAACAGTTCTTCTGATAATTCTCGCTTCCTTAAACTAGTCCAGCAATCCCCCTATGATAAGCCCAGTCGGAGGAAGGCTTTCGATCTCGTCTTCGCCACCCCCTGAGCCGACTCCTCATATCAATGCCCCGAGCAGCGGAGCATTCTGAAACATCAGCCGCACAACTATCTGGATCATATGATAACACGCGATGACAGCTGCTGAGAATGAAGTGTACGTGACTGCAATTGTCTACGAAAACATACAAAATCCTTGCTGATATTGACTCAAGATTGTCGCGTGCCTCCAGTGACAAACATCTCCGTCGGGCTCGCTTCATTGAGCACGTAGACGATAACAACGCCGAGGACATGCCACGGCCCAGTAGTCCCAGCGAAGATGCTCGTGAACGGTGACCATCCTCTTCTTTACTGACGTTGAAGCCCCAGTATCTAACAGAGTCAGCCTTTTGCAACCGGACATCATTGACCGAGACGAGCTTCTACAAGACGTAGCAGGTTTTGTCCATACTCACAACCTAAGCTCTTATCTAGCCACCTTCAGAAACGCCGCCCTCTTGCTCAACCACGCTGACGTCTTTGACATTGGGCTAACCCGTGAAGAAGAAACCGCCCTTGATGCTGAAACCACGTCACGCTGGCAACAGCCACGACAACTGTACTTTACAGTCTTGACATGCTCGCTTGGCGCTGTAATGCAAGGGTGGTGTCAGACCGGGAGCAATGGAGCAACACTTGGCTTTCCGGTAGCATTTGATGTGGCTGGGGACAGTACGAGAGAAAAGATTATTGTTGGTGCTATTAATGCTGGACCGTTTGTCTGTATCGCTGTTCTGTAAGTGAGGTGTTTCTCATCCATGCTGCAGGTCGATGATTTCAGAAATGGGACTTGGGCTTCTGGAACCGCGGTGCACGTCAAGAACTGACTTTATATAGTGGTGCATGGATTGCCTCGCCTATCAACGATGCTATTGGCCGACGTGGTGCTATCTTCACAAGTGCGATACTATCACTTATTGCTGTACTTGGATCAGCTTTGTCACGAAGCTGGCCCCAACTACTGATAGCACGTCTGGTCCTCGGGTTAGGCATGGGTCTAAACGCTTCCACGACATCAGTTTACGCTGCAGAGTGTGCTCCAGCAGTCATTAGAGGTGGTTTGGCAGTCAGCTGGCAGATGAACACCGCATTTGGCATATTCCTAGGATTCTGTGCCGTAAGCCTCAAAGTTCACTGGCATATCAAGCAGACAATGCTGATCAATCTCACAGAATCTCGCAATGGTCAACGTAGGTCGCATAAGATTCCTGCGACCACTTCAGTCGCAAGCTAACGTGACACAAATAGTACGGCGCAACAGCATGGCGCCTACAGCTCGGGTCCGCGTTCCTCCCGACTCTGCCACTACTAGCATGCATACCATTCTGCGTCGAATCACCGAGCTGGCTCATCAAAGCCAAGAACGACTACGCCGACGCCTTCAATTCACTGCGCCATCTCCGTAATACTGAACTCCAAGCAGCCCGAGACGTCTATTCCATCTACCTCCAGCAGCACAGTCAGAACAAAGGTAGAGGAGGAAAAACATCCACAACCAAAAAGCTAGTCGAGGTCTATACAGTTCCGCGCATCAGACGCGCCGCTATCGCCGCTGGCACTGTGATGCTCAGTCAACAGCTCTGTGGCAGTACGTCAACATCTTGTCTCGTGCCTTGCTATTATCTTTATCCTAATGAGCGAGCACAGTCAATATCATAGCATTTTACTCCTCGACCATCTTCTCGACCGCCGGATTCTCGACCTTTATCGCCTTGACCGCCTCTTGCGTCTTCGGCTTCGTGAACACACTCTTCGCCCTGCCTGCCATCTACGCCATGGACAAGTTCGGTCGACGCAGCTTGTTGTTGTGGACTTTCCCGCCAATGGCTGTTAGTATGGCTGCAGCGGGGATGTGTTTCAACATTAGTGTAAACTCGGCATGGTATTTGCCAAGTCTGAGTATTTTTGTAAGTTCGCGTCTCACACTCGCCTCTCCTCGCAGTCGAACACAACTTTCCAGTTCTAGATATAATACGAGAACTAACACAGCCCCAGCTCCTCCTCTTCACAACCCTCTACTCACCCGGCGCGGGTCCAGTCCCCTTCACCTACGCCTCCGAGGTCTTCCCGCTCACCCACCGCGAACTCGGCATGTCGCTAAGTGTTAGCACATCCTCGACATTCGCGTCGGTTCTCTCACTCACTTTCCCCTATCTACTAGCAGTGTTGAAGCCCCAGGGCGCGTTTGGGGTGTATGCGGTGGGTAATGTGGTTGCTTGGGCGTTGACGTGGTGTTTTGTGCCGGAGGTCAAGGGCTTGAGGTTAGAGGAGATTGATGCTGTTTTTGAGAGAGGGTTGTAAGCTGGGATTTTGGTATGGGATGTGCCTGTTGGAATAGCAAAATACCCGGGTAGGGAGTTGGGTCGATGACTGTTGCGATTGACTATATTGCCGTGCGTGACGGTGTGTCTGTGGAATGGTTGAATGAGGTGCAACGGCAAACCCCTTCCCTTCGCCACATCAGGCGGTAGCAGGCGGCGTACGGTTTTGCATCCTGATCTTCATACAGGAGTGGTACATCTGATGTACACAAAGACAATGACGGACATGACTAGCTATTGGTGATGATTACATGAAGGTGACAATGGTGAATATGTTTTATTCTTGCATATTCTTCTTGCATGCAGCGAGTTGGAGCTTGTGCATATCTCGCACAAATCTGCCGCTCTCGATTTCGAGAAGAGAAATATAGTCACTCATTTTGCATATATCCCTGACAACAGTGTAAGCCAAGGTGATCGTTTTAGCGTAACAGTGAGGTTCGTTTCAGATTCGCCACCACATATCGATAAGCAAGGCGGGGTAAGAATTTCCAAGAGTCAATGTGACTCTTTCTCTTGGCCATACAACACCAACACCAACTTCATCCATCCCCTCCCTCCTTGCACAACACACAACACACAACACCGCCACTATGTCCTTCTTCATCACCAATCCCTCCTGTGGCGACCCCGCCTCGCTCGAAGACCACCGCGTCAAAGGCTTCAACCCCCTCCCGGCACCCGACTTCCTGCAATTCGAAATCCCGCAAACAGACTCCTCCAAACAGACCGTCATAACCGGCCGCAACGAATCCGTCTCCGTCGTCCAAGGCCGCGACTCCTCCCGCCGTCTCCTCGTCATCATCGGCCCCTGCAGCATCCACGACCCAGATTCAGCACTAGAATACTGCGACCGATTGCTCGAAATGAAGGAGAAATACAAAGACGATTTATTGATCGTGATGCGTTCTTACCTCGAGAAACCGCGCACGACGGTCGGCTGGAAGGGGCTGATCAACGATCCCGATATCGATAATACCTTCAACATCACAAAGGGATTGCGGACGAGTAGGCAGTTATTTGTCGATCTGACGGATAAAGGCATGCCCTTGGCCAGCGAGATGCTGGATACAATCTCCCCGCAATACCTGGCGGATATGCTCAGTGTAGGCGCAGTAGGCGCACGCACGACGGAAAGTCAGCTACATCGCGAACTAGCGTCTGGCTTGTCCTTTCCAGTTGGGTTCAAGAACGGCACGGATGGGAGTTTGGGTGTGGCGATTGATGCGATTGGTGCGGTGCAGCATCCGCATCACTTTCTGTCTGTGACGAAACCGGGTGTTGTTGCTGTCGTAGGCACGACGGGGAATGAAGACTGTTTCGTGATTCTGAGAGGTGGGACTAAAGGCACAAATTACGTGAGTCCAGTACACCAAATCAAACCAATACTCCCTCTCCCAAGAAGAGAACACATCGCTAACTCCATCTGTTCAATTGTTTTAGGACGCCGAAAGCATCGCCTCCGCAAAATCCGCCCTGACTTCAAAATCCCTCCGCCCCCTTCTAATGGTCGATTGCTCGCACGGCAACAGTCTCAAAAACCACAAGAACCAGCCAAAAGTCGCACATGTCCTCGCCGAGCAAATCGCTAACGGAGAAGACGCTATCATGGGTGTGATGATTGAAAGTCATATCAATGAGGGCGCGCAGAAGATGGGCACGGGTGGGAAGAAGGAGCTGAAGTATGGTGTTAGTATTACGGATGCTTGTATTGGGTGGGAGGATACGTTGAACGTGCTGGAGGAGTTGGCGGGGGCTGTGAGGACTAGGAGGGAGAAGTTGGGAGCGAATGGGGTTGGTCATTGAGTCGGCGAGGAAAGTAAGCAGGAGGGAGGAATCAGGGGTAAAAGTAAGGGAATGAAGAAGGAGAAGGAGAAGGAGAAGGAGGAGATGTGGTAAGTGTGGAAGAGATGGATAGATGCGGCTGGAATATACCCAAGGAACTCTGCCAATTTGATGCAATGTACATTGCAAAAAATGCTTAGTGAAAGAAAGTGCATTGCATGTCTGATACAATCAACTTATACTGTTGTGAGTTTGACGATTACTGACATTCTCTTCTTCCGTCTTATGCTCTTTTGCTTACACCTTCCTGCTTACACCCTCCTGCTTGCACCCTCCTGCTTACACCCTCCTAATGTGTTTCAATCTTCTGCGATTAGCTAAGGATGTTTTACTCTCTCAATCTCTACTCCACTGTGCTTTAGTGCTTTAGTGTTATAGGAGTCTGTCGTCTTGCTTAGATCTTGCTGTATTCTCCTTGGTTTCTTGGTCTATCGCCACGGTGTCATGGTGAGATGGTGAGATAGCGACCTTGCGAGCTGGCGAAATGGGAAGATGGTGAAACAACCAATAAGTGTTATAGAGCGTTCATCCCATAGCATACTAAACGGAACTGACCAATTAAAAGGAAATCAAACAAGCACTAGATACGTTTGTTAAAGTGAAGTTATGGTAGTGGAATTTTGGATGTATAGTATATTCTAGTATTTATACTTTAATCCACTCCTACTAACCCACTTCACTCCATTGCAGTCAACTCTCCCCTCCATCACCACCATGCTCGATTACCACCATGCTCGATCACCACCATCTCCACTCCACCATTCTCCCCCGCACATCAGCAACGCATTCCATGCCCCAATCAACGACCGTAGTCAAATGTCCAAACGCTACACCATCATCACGTCATAGAGGTCAGCAAGTCAATCACCCCTAACCAGAATATTATTTTCGTTCACAGCGATATGCATATTTATACCCATCCCGTTTCCTCCTTTCAAACCTTCTTACCCGACGATTGGTCATGAAGGATCATTGAGGGCTGGAGTGAGATGGGAAGAGTTTGTCTGATTTTTGTTTGCGGTTTCTAGTTTCTGATTTCTTGTCTCTGTGTTTGGATTTCTGCATCTCTGACTCTCAATCTCGAGATCTCTGATTTCTGATTTTGATTCTCTTGCTCTCCCACTTCTTTCCCTTCCCACGATAGGACTACCGTATCAACGGAGGTGTGGAATGTGGATGTGACATGTGGATGCGTACGATACCCATCTTCATCTCCATCTCCATTCAATCTTCATTTTCATCTCCCAGAATATCGCATCAAAGCACCACCACTATCTAACTTCCTCCACCAAGCCAATCATCCTCTCCTTCCTTTTCCTCCTCCTACCCTCAACCCCACCACGTCTCCTCATCTTAAACCCATCCAGCTCATCCCGCCTCTCTCTCTCTCTCTCACACAAACAACATGGTGAAGAGGCATTACCTAATACCTAACGGTGATGGCCGACATTCGATGATGATATGTGTTGAGACAAGGTTGACTCGATCCCTTCTTCTCCTTCTTCATCTTCATCGCCGCCGTCGTAGTTGTGATCGTGTTCGGTTTCGATAATCTCACCTTCTTCGACTTCGAGCGTGTCGTTGTCGTTTTGTTTCCTGTTGGTGATGTTGTTGGCGTCTGTGTTCTCCTGGTTTATTTCTTTTTCTTCGTAGTTGGGAGTGTGAGTGTGAGCATTATGTTGGTGGTATACGTTAGATATCTCCACCTCTTCTTCCATAACTTGCTGTGCATTCGAGTCTGTCGTGGTCTTCCCGCGTTTTTCACCTTCGTCTTTGGTACCATCAGCACTAGCTGTGATAGTAGTGCTAGGCAGAGTATCGTACAAATCATCATATCTCACCATTTTCCTGCCTCTTGGATTGACTCCTGCTTCGACAGCTCCAGTTCTACTCTTCGACTGCACAGACTTGACAGGTGGTGTGAAGGTGAAACCAAAGGGTGGTGGACTTGGATGACGACGGTAGTTCTGCTGCAGTGGAGTGGGTGATGAGTTTCTGCCAGGGACTGAGGTGGCGGCAAAAGGGGAGTATTTGGAGTCGTGGAGGAGTGCCGCACGTGGTGCTACAGAGAGAGTGGATGTGCTTGCAATGGTCGATGACGTGACTAGATGAGGCGAGGGGGATGGCGAAGCGGACCGCTGGAAGTCGATTTGTTGTGAATCTGAGGATGTTGACACAGAGGCATCTCTTCCAGGAGATGAGCGAAGCGATGTAGCGTCGTCAGCTTCAGAGCTCTCCGAACACTTCGCTTGGGCAGAAGAGGAAGCAGGTATTTCAGAGACTGAGAGCAGTGCTTTTGCCAGCTCGATTATGCCAGCTGGGATGGGGCGTTGTCCTGCTGGTTGTAGAGTGTTGTGTAGAAGCTGATTGCAGGGTGTGGGAACTTCTACAAGATTGCCGTCGAACAGAGTGTCTTTGCGTCCTGGGACTGACAGGGGTTTTGCGTAGGATCGTGGCTCTGGTGAGAAGGTGTCTATGAAGGAAGGCACGGGTGTGTTAGACGAAGTAGACGCGGTCTGCTCTGTGGACGAGGAGTGCCTCTCTCCGGCCGTCTTGACGATGGATTGCTCCAGTACCATCATGTCTAATGAGTGCTCCTTCTCATGATTTACACTGCTGACGGGATCTGCTGACATATCAACGCCATCAGACTGTGCGACTTCATCTTGATGCCCTGCTGTGGCAGGATCGATGGTTACTGCAACATTGACTTTGTCTGTGGTTCCTGCAATTTCCCCTTGAAGGCTAGCCATATAGACAACTTCGTCTCCTTCGTTGTAGTCCATATCGAGAAGAGATAGAGATTTGTGCACAGCAGACGTGACAGGTTCTCCTCTGATCTTCATAGTGCTCATCTCAGTGTCAACACCAGAATCTACAACCTCATGATCATAGTCCAAGCTGGTAACTTGCGTTGCACGTGTATCATCGCGATCTTCGTAAGAGTGGTATCCTGGCTTCCTCATGAGAATTGGTGACCTTAATGTCGTGTTCATAATTTGTGGCTTTCGCAAGTAAGAGCCTGAAGCTAGAGCATTCAATTGTGGCTGAGGAGTTTGGACGGCATTCTGCACATGACTGACTTGCTGTAGACGTCTGGCACAAGGATCGTGATCATAGTGGATATTGTAGTTCTTGTACTTGAACGATTTGTCCAGATACTCTTTCACACGGATTGCAGTCTCAATATTGAGGAAGCTGAGGTGTATGCAACCGTCATCTTTCAATTGTATGCTTTCAATATTGCTTTCAATGCATTGGTCTAGCATGAGAAGTTCTCTGCGTAGGTCGCCTGCAGTCATGGTCGATGGAACTGGGAAGGCCTTGAGACATCTGGTGCAAGAGTCCTTTAGCACCCTGTTAATGACAGCTGGCACTGTGGAAACTAGCACATGTGTTACTTTCACATTCTGTCCGTTAATCACCAATGGCTGGTCCTGGTAGTATTTTGCGTAATTGACAGCCGAAGCCTGATACACGAAATTGACATGAGCTGTTGTCGGCATACCAGCTAGAGCTGGCTTGATGAGGGCCAGACTAACGACTGCACCTCCGGCGATCTTGGAGAGGATGTCCGATGGGGTGACATCATTGGAAAGGTTGGTGATAGACACCATCCGGTAGTGCTGTGTTGGGTAGTCTTCCTCAAGGTGACGGACCATTCCCGTTTCGCCAGCTGTCTCTGACAACACTGCGTACTGTTAGCACTCATAAAGAACAATTTGCGATCCTTGAAGTACCTTTATTGTCGGATATAGGCACGGAAACGGTGAATTCGTGTTGCTTTGCCACAACCTCAACTTCCATGACCGCTCGTAACGCTTCCGCTTCGCTTTTGACTTCAGCTTGGCTTGGAATACTCAAGTCAAGCCCTTTGAGCTTGGTGGAATCGGTTTTCGTAAGGGTTGCAATTTCATCGCTAAGATCTTCGACTTTAGCCTCTGTCTGCGAACCTGAGAAACGCTCAACAAACTGTGGCTTCGACGTTGAAGCGTCATCATGACGAGCGAATTTCCAGGGGGCATACAAATCAGCATCATCCATGTCATCTAGGTCATCATGCTCTTGCTTTGATGTAGAGGCAATCTCCACGAAATCCTCTTCCTTGATCTCGACATCGAAGTCGTCTTTGTCCTTGGTCAAAGCTGGAATTGATGCAACGAGTGTTTCGCTTGAAGAGAATGTAGGTGTGGAGCGATTAGTAGAGCAGGCTGCATGATTCGTAACAGGTTTGTGCAACGTCATCACATCTTTGGCTTGGCTTGACTTGGCATTGATCATTGGACGACGAAGTCTGGAGCATTGCATTCGCAGACGCCTACATTCTTGTTTCAGTTCCTGAAGGCGCTTCCGCTCGGCCACAGAGTTGGATGGTAGACGTTTTGCTTGGGCAACGTTAACATTGTTGCTCTGACGCACAAGAAGCTGCAGTAGAGCCTGATTGGCAAGATGCGCATTCTGTTTTTCCTTCTCAGCATAACGAAGCTCCATCTCAAGGACTGCGGCGCGAGTCTGGAGTCGGGCCATGAGCATGGCTTCCAAGCCGTTGGAGGTATGAGGAGTCGAAAAGCTGTTCATGTCGAAGCTGGCGTCGTCCGAAAAGCGAGCAAAGTCCATGACCGAAAGTTTCTAAACTAGCTTATAGTAGGATTGAGTATGAGCTTCGGAAAAGCGTCTTAGTTTCTGATGCTGAGTTGGGAGATGTCCAAGGCTGGTCGACTTTCTTATCTCACAGTCTTTCAAGTAGGGTTAATTGAACTTGTGGGCGATGGTCTTTGGTGTTAGTGGTCGTGGAGGAGGGGCACAGATGAGTCTATGTGGTGACAACTTGTGATGTTCGAGGGGTTGTTGGTCAAGGTAAATGGCCTCGGGATGTTCACTGCTGGTGAGTAGGTAGATTTAACTTGCTGAAGATGTCTGAAGCCGGATGAATGTTGATTGTATAGTGATGTGGTAAGAGACGAGTAAGTGCAGATGGAAAAGGATGGAAGAGAAATATCAACTCAAGCTCCTGAAGTAGTAGTGGGTACGCGCTGAAGCGCGAGTAAGTGATTACAATCTTGAAACCAAAGTCATCGTGCTAAATCACATGCAAACACCAAGTGAAACCGTTGTGAAACTGAGCTTCCTCGATCTGAGATTCTGATAAATAACTGGAAGATCGTCTTTCACTACTTCAGCTTTCCGCACATAACGGCGTCTCGCTCTAGTTGCATCCAGGTGATGTCCTGAAATCGTGCCGCATGGGCGTCATCTGGAAAGTTCTTGATCGGACATACTGTGACACCACCTTGACCCAAGTATACAGGTGCATAAGTGATTATGATCGAGTCAACGAGGTCCTGATGATTTTGGAGGAGCGTATTGATGATGGTAGCCCCACCCTCAATCATGACGCTGCGAATGCCCTTTTCGTGCAAAATCGTAAGCACATCAGGGAGACTATGATAGGAGAAAAGAGTTGCTCCAAGGAGATTATGCTCATAGTAGCGACCATTTGGTTCATGCGTAAACGGAAGAGACTTATGCGTAAATGGAGATATGTACGGATCTACGAAGATCCAGGGCTTTTTGCCTCGACCCTCGTTTGCCAACGACACTACTTTGCTGTTAGGATACTGCTGCCATCGCTGTCTTCTATCGAGAATCACAGGACGTGGCTGCAAAGTTAAACCAGGAGCGTCCAATGCATCACTCAAGCGGGAGTTTAAACCTGGGTTGTCTGTGATTGCTGTACCAGAGCCTACCAGAATTGCATCATGCCTCGTTCTCAGAAAATGCGTCATTGCCTTGGACATTGGACCTGACAGTATTGTCTGGACACCTTCTGCCGCAGCGATTTTCGAATCAAGACTACAAGCATAAGTCAGGGTAACAAAAGGTCTTCCCTCTGGCTGAGGAGTGTGTGGATCTGGTAGATATTGCTCCAGGGGGGTTCTGAACCGCGAGGGAAAGTAGAGCTTCTCAACATTGGACATGTCGTCGTTGAAATGTTACAAGGAGATGAACAGAGACCAGAGCAAGTCTAGAGGTAGTTGTTGATGTTTATGATGCTTAAATGAAACATGATGTTGATACGAGAGAGCTAATTTTAAATCTCTACCCCACATCCAGCTTTAGATTCGGCACGGCCTTGGCAAAATAAGATCTCCATCTCCAACCTCCATTCAGCCATCTCACTGCTCATCATTTGATGATCCTTGCCTGGACTTGCCTCAACTCCGTCTTGGCCTTGCTTCGTCCTCCGACCTTCCTCCTCTTGACAGACTTTGCAAAGACGACAACCTCGTCGTCTTCCACGCTCGCTCTTCTCGTCGACGCACTGGTTCATACTCTCACGCCAAGTCACGCGGCCGCTGTCATCCTCGGACCATACCGACTCGGCATCATGAAAACAATCATCGCCTTCTCTGCTTTGGCCGCGCTCGCCTCAGCACAAGTACAAATCCTCCAATTCGGCTCCAACCAACTTCCTACCTGCGCTCAGAACTGTCAAGTCCTGCTCAACGCACAGATCGTCTGTGTTCCTCCAGCCGCCCCAGTCACCAATGCCCAGACATACAAGTCGTGTTTCTGCCAGTCTGGATATTTGAATACGCTTGGCACAGACGCCTCGACTATCTGCGACACAACATGCACAAGCCAAACAGACCGCACACAGATTCAGTCATGGTACAAGTCGTATTGTGCCAACGCAAACGCCCTCCCTTCAGGCACGGCAGCTGGTATCTCTACAACTTCAACAACGCCAGCCACAGCATCAACAGGAACGGCAGCTTCCACCACTGCCGGTAGCAGTGCTACTGCAACCGCTGCAACTGCGAAACCCGTCGACAACGATCACAGCTGGTATGTTCAATACCCGTTGCTCGACTAAAGATGCAAAGCATACTAACTTCTATTTCTAGGTGGCACTTACACGCTCGCTGGATTGCTATGGTCATCGTTCTGGTAGTAGGCTTTGGACTTCTCACTGTACTTCTTCTTTGGCTGCGCCGCAGATATCGCCGCAAGCACTACGGCATCGGTGCGGAAGCTCCACCAGTCGTCTGGGGACCTCATCAAAACCAACATGCTACTGGAGGAGTTGAGTATAACGGTGCTCCAGCTGTTGCACCACTTGCTGCTTATGCCGAGAAAGGAAAAGGTCCTATGGCTGTAGGTGCACACCCAACACGAATGAGCCAAGCTCCACCAAGGCGTCAGGACCCGGAAAAAGGTGGCAAATTGAAGAAGTTCCTCGGAAGGTGATGAAGCTTGACATGAAGAAAATGAAGAATTACTGGACAAGGGTTGGTAAATTGCATTGGGAAATAGTATCTGTTAGGGACATGGGGTGGCGTATGATCTCTTGCTTTATTTGGCTGTACATATGGGAGTGCAATGGCTGGTATTCGGACGAGGAGGCAAGGGATCATGATTTAACTAAATCATTGATGTAATGTATGAAGACGCCCTTGATTGTCCACTCCGCTTACGACAATTTATTATTAGCAGTATAAATAATCGAATTTCAACAAACATCCCGAATACCTTTTGTATGAGATTTGAGAAGTATTCGGCTTACTTGACGGCACGTTTCAAGAAGTACTTTACCCCACCTTGCCGTCTAATTCTTCTGCTTCTTTTCCGTTTGATTGCAATGCCATCCTTCATGCCACTTCTCTGCCTCGCCACATTCTTCATTCATGTCTGCGCTCGAAGGCACGATCAGTCCGCTCTTGAGGCGAAACCTCAATGAGAGCGATATTGGCGAGCTCTGTGAGGTCATTGTAAGTAGCGCTCCTCACGTTGTCATCTCCCATATACCAGCTAATACCTTCCTAGAAACGCGTCGATACTTCGGAAGACACGGATGCTTTCTTTTTGAAGGATGAGATCTTTGAGCTCGCGATGCAACATTTTTGCAGCGAAAGATATGAGGCGTCTTCACGTCGTTGGGTAGGTCACCAAATTTCTTTTGCAAAATTGAGATTAGCTGATTATGGTATCACACAGACTGGAATGCTGTTGCTTAAGCTCGTCCAAAAGTTTACTGAAACTCAGCAACAGCTGTGCGGCTTACCCCTCTCGACTAAGCTGTCAATTGGCAAGATATTGGAGTCAACTAATGAGCTTCTCAAGAGACTTGCCACCATGCTCATCTACATTGGTATAAAACTTGGTAGTCCTTACGAGAGCTTCTGTTCGGGGGCTTCGAGTCCTGTAGCCAAAGCTTTGTCATTGCTGCCTTCGCAGTTGCCAAGCAGTCAGCTCGCTACTGAAGTGGAAAACACGCTGGGTGATCAGGACTCCAACCCGGAAATGTAAGCTCCTGATCTCGAAACCATTGTATCTATGATGTCAATCTGACCAATGTACCACAGTACCTCTTACGTCCGTCATCCTATCGGCATCGTTATCAACAACAAGAACATTCACAATGTCAAACACGGCATGCTCATCTGCGAACTTGACAGTGAGGCGAAGATGCTTCACGTCTTTCAGTTTCCTTTCGCAGCCACGCCTCTGTTCATCGACGTCAATCTTGCAGACATGGCCAACGTCAAGTTTCACCTACAGAATCTGGGAGACAGTCAAATCGAAGTCGGACGGGTTGTTATCCACTTTCATGGTCGCAGGGAGAACTACGCACACAACGGAGCAAACTTGATTGCCAATGTCATTGAATTGAGTTTTGCACCAGAGAAGGGAGCGTCACAAACGCCATCGTCTACAGAGCTTTGGGAGGATGCGAAAATCCTCCTGGAGGATCTTAAAGACATTCTAAGTGCACAATCGTCCTCCAGACCCAACATATCTGCCAAGTCTACCAGAACAAGCAAGAAGCAGGTGGTTGAAGACACGCAAGAATATACTGGATCAACTCATTCAAGTCAACGAACATCGAAGTCCCGAGAAGTTCTTCCCGTTGGTGGAAGTAGTCCATCCCGGCCAGTCGGTCAGCAGCCAGCTGTTGTCACGCTCAACAACAATAGCAAAGGCACCAAAGGTGCAACTAAGGAGCCGGAGCAATCGAAGGCTGTTACTCAGACTAAAGCGAACGGTGGAGCTGCATCTGCCAGTTCTTCCACGAAGAAGCAAGCTACTGAGCAGAAAGCAAGCACCACCAATCCACAGTCCGTAACTTCTGAGGCGGCTTTCTCACGATCAACCAAAGCCAAAGCCTCGTCCGCATCTAGTATTCCTCCTCCAACTAAAAAGACACCCGCGTCTACCAAACCTGCTTCGAAAATCATGGAACAAGACGATGAGTCTACACAAGAAGAAATGACTGAAGCGCCTTTACCTCCCGCGGAGCCTGCTGCGCCAAGGAAGAAACGGGATCAACTACGAGATGCAGATGGGGAGTTAGCTCAAGTAACTACGCCGGCGGCAACATCAGCAACGACTCAATCGAAGAAAGTCAAAAGCACGAAGGGAGATAATGTGTCGCCACCCAAGAGAAAGCCTGTGCAATACAGCAGGTCGCCTACCAAGCTTGTGGTTCCGAAGCCGAAGCAAAATACCAAGGCCAAACAGCCTGCGAAGACTCAGGCTGTAGTTGGAAACGATGACGATGAAGATGTCTCTGAGCCAGATGGAGATAATCCATCTACCTCCAAGGCTGCAAAAGCTACAAAGCAGCCAGTTAATAAAAAGACCACGGCGAGGGCGGCAGCCACGAACAAAAACAGTGGCAAGCTCTCAAGCACACTTGCTAAAACGGAAAGTCGTCAAAAGGCTGCTCCAAATGAAGATGTTGAAGACGAAGTGGAGCCCACTGTCACTCGAGATGTTTTCGATGTTCCTGTTGATGACGAAGAGGAAGAGGAAGAGTCCAAACCAAAGACTGGCAACAAAAGGACGAGCAAGACTACGGCAAAGAAAGGTAAGGCTGCAAGCACTGCTAAAGCTGTGAAAACTGGATCGAAGTCTAGCAAGAAGGCTTCCGTACCAAAGAAAGGTCAAGTAGTAGAACAACCCCGTCGTAAATTCAGTCGGCTATCTGGTAGTACCCGCAAGAGATACAACGACGACATCACAGGTGAGCAGGAGGACGAAGGTGCCAATGACAGCTCGGACGATCATGCCACCGATGACGAGCAAGATCTCCCTCCACCCAGTTCGGAAGGTCGTGCTGTCGCCGCGCCGAGGGAAGACACACGCCAGTCATTGACCAAGAAAGCACGTGATGAAGAGGCAGACGAGCCTACGCATGATGCTGCATATGACAAGAGTGATGACAATGGTGTCCCTACTGGCAGAGGACCAAGTCGTCAGAAGATCTTGGGCAATGGAAAGCCCCCTCAACAATCCGCTCCTGCCCCAAAACTTGCTCACCGTACTGCTCATACACCACGACCTGAGCCTCGTTCTGCAGTTGCAAGAATGACCGAGACGGATGCTGATCTGCTTCCTGCGGACTCTACCAAACCTCAATTGGTCACTTTCACTGCCAGCGGGCCTGCTAATCAAGGCATAAGAAGCGTGAGTCGTGAGCAACCTAGAAAGATGTCCACAAGGGAACAAAACGCTATACATGGCGAAGCTGACGAAGACCTCGATGTGGACGGCTTCCGTTCTCTCGCTGACGAGGTTATCGACCACGTTGCTCCTGTGCTTGAGCACGACGATCATTCCGCTGGGATTGATGTTACTGTTCGAAACATTGAACAAAACACAAGACTGTCAGATGTGCCAACACACGCCAAAATGAATGATGTTAAACTTTTGGCTGCACATGGAGAAGAAACAGCTCCAGACATGTTTACAGAGACTCAAGTGCCTGGGTCTCCTGAGCAAGAAGAGTCTCCTTCAAGAGTCGCTACACAATCTGAGACGGCGCAGGCACAAGAGTCAATGGCTACAGACAAGATCGAGGACTCTATCGGTAATATGATGCCCTATCTTTCAATCCCTCAAGAACTTGCTGCTCCTGCAAGTCGACATGGAGACATCAATGACAACTCGAGTGCTTCCACGAAGAGTAAAGAGCCTTCACATTACTGGAAGACTGAATCTGCACAGAACTTCATTCATATGAATCTGCCAGCTGATATTGTCAGCACTGTGACTGAACATATGACTGCAGGACTCTCAGCTGGAGTTGTGAATAAGGAAACGCTCGACGAGATCGAAGGACACTCTCTCGTTATGAACAACACTGCTCCGGCAGGAACAATTGACCCTCGCATGTTGAGTCAACATACTGTGCAGTCCCTGCCTCCAGCAACCGAGAACTTACATCTAGCTGTGAGAACCGAAACCGAAGTCTCGCCAGGTCATATTCGAGTCACAGAGCATGAACTTGAAATTCAGCGTGAAGTCAAAAGACCTGCCTCGGATACATTGCAAGCTGAACATATCAAACGCACAAGAGTAGTAGAGGTACAGGATAATGACGAAGACGAGTCCTCAGATAACTCTAATGCACACCAACTCCGCGCTCAAGATGAGATGGACAACGAACGGCATGAGATTGAGCAGGTGCCTCGGCAGAAAGTTCAGCCTGCAGCTCAGCATGGCAGCCAGTACGGCATACAGTACGAAGCGCAGCACGAAACCGAACATGAAGATAGCCTCAGTCTGCTTGTTGAGCCTAACCAAGAAAACCAAAGCTCACCACTATCTGAGGCACAACCGTCCTCTCAAGAACTCGATGAAGAGAGGGTTGAAGAAGACATCGACGAGCTTGATGAATCTGAAGTGCAATACGTTTCACCTATACTCTCCCAAAGCAAAACTGTCACCGCAAATGGTAGGATCTTGCCTCGTGACGACCGTGTTATACGCAAGCCATCTCTTCAGCCACCTCCATCACGTCAAGCCGGATTCGGACCTGGTAAGAGTTCTTTGAAGGACGACAGCCAGAAAGGTGTGCATATGGAGAAGAAGAGCGTTCGTATCGATGTGTTTGATGGAGCACCAGTTTCTCAAAGAGTTCAGCAGGGTGCACAAACAGCACCTCAATCCAGAAACACGACGACTAGCGCACCAATTGTCGCACAGCAGCAGTTTGCTCGAACTCGTGCTCCAGTTGAGTCATCGGTACGTGCAAAGGATTTTCCACCACCAATTGAGTCCGGACAAAGAACTGTTGCTCATCCCATTCCTCGTGCTAAATTCGGAGCATCAGCTCATGAGGAGCCGCGCCCACAACAAAAACTTGACCACAGACAGCCGGCTGTTGTCTCCCAGAGGGTTCCACGGCTCCCACAACCAGCACTTCAGCTCAAAAAGCAGAGTGCTGTTCTTCAGAGCGTAGGACGGCAGCAGCCCGCTCAATGTGGTGCTAAGCACCAAGCTCCAGTCCACGAAAACGTTCAGAACCTGCTAAATCCAGTTCAGCCTGCAGTAAGGCCACAGCCTATAATGCTCACTGCAACTACAGCTACTCGTCCCGAGCCCGGTGTGGTACCGAAAGCTCCAGCGTTTGTCAAGCATCCAATGCTGCCTCCCATCATGCCTCGAGAAGCCGACGATGTATTCCGTCCTCAAGAAGTCAAACCACTTTCCAAATTCCAGCAAAGTCTTCAACAATCTATTCTACCACCAGTAGAGCCTTCACTTCCTGCCATCAGATCAACCGGTATAATTAACTGGGATGATAGCAAAGACGCTGACAAAGGACAATCTACACGTACCTCATCAGATCCTCGTTCCATTGACAAGCCTTCGGCCGAGCAAGTGTGCTCAAGCTCTGACCCAGCATCAGCAGAGTTTATCAACCCGAACGACGCAACACTCGACGAAGAAGATGACAACAATGACGAAGATATGGAATACTCCTCCGACTCCTCCGACGATGATGACAGTGACAACGACTCCACCACCCTCATCGAAGACACCCTCTCTCCGCCTACCATACCCGCCCACGAACTCAGCCTCCTCAACTCACTCACCGCAATAACCCAAACCTACACCGCCCACATCTTCACCCAAGAAAAGCGCACCATCGACCTACTAATTGCCTACGAACGCGGAGGTTTAGATCTTGTGATTCAATTTGGTGATTGTCGCCAGGAAGAAGTCGCAGTAGCTGAAGAAGAGATTAAGCAGGTCAAGAAAGAAACTAGTGAGGCACTGGGTCGTATATTGCAGGACTTGGTCGCGGAGCAGGGAGAGGTCAAGGGTTTGAAGGAGGAGGTGAAGGCCATGGAGAAGAGGATGCAGGAGGGGATGAAAAGGGAGAGTGAGGCGTTGAAGGAGTTGTTTGCTTTGTGTTGATGGTGCTGCTGGAAGATTGCTGTGCTGAAGAGCTGCTATGGCGCAGGCTCTTAGGGAGATAGGGGAGGTCAGGCCGCAAAGGAATGATTTGCTTCGTGGTGTAGGTGTAGGAGCACATCATGAGAGCAGGATTTACTGTACATCTCTTTAGGTTGCAAACTTGCTTCTAATTTGCTCTGTCCGATACCATTATTTAGTCAATAGAGAGAACATATATGCATAGCTCTTGCCATATATTCAGCAGCATGTGGTCTGTTAGGTTCGCGGGTGAAGTCACACCGATATAAGAACAATACTTCGCAATTGTCGTGCTGCGATCTGATAGTGTGCGACTAAGGTTCGCGAACAAGGCAAGCAGCTTACCACCACAACACCAGTCCTACCGCATTAGCCAGACCCAAACCCAACCCAACCCACCTCAACATCGACTAAGTGTAAACAATGCCCCCATCCACCACCTGCGACTGTTAGTAAATGTTGCTTTAGTCCATTAACGGACTAGCTACTAACCTGCGTCTGTCCAGTCACAAAATCACTATCCTTCGACGCCAAAAACCCTACCAACCCCGCCACATCCTCCGCCGTACTTACCCTCCCCAACGCCGTCAAATCGCCCACATACTTCTTAATCATCGTCCCCTTCTCCGCTCCACTCCGCTCAGCCAGCTTCTCATCAATCAGATCCCACATCGCCGTCCCCACAATACCAGGCGCGTATGCGTTAACAGTAATGCCGTATTCAGCGAGTTCCATAGCGTAGGCTTGTGTGAGGCCCCGTACCGCCCATTTAGAGGCCGAGTAGTGCGACAACAGGGGAAAGGGTTTGAAAGCCACGATGGAGGCGGCGCCAATGATTTTATAGACGGGCGTTGGACGAGGGTCGTCGTGGGAGGAAGGGGTGAGTTTGCCTTGTTTGATAAACTGGCGCGCCGCGGCGCTGTAGCAATGGTGGACGCCAAAGACGTTGACGGAGAACATGCGTTGCATGTCTTCTTCGGTAAGGTCGAGCAGGGGTTTTACTTGCGCGATGCCGGCGTTGGCGACCATGCAGTGCAGGTTGCCTAGCGCTTGCACGGAATGCTGGATCATGGCGTCGACTTCGGATTTGATGGAGACGTCGGCGATGGCGACTGTGGCGTTGCGGCCTAGGGCCTTGATCTGGGATGCGGTCTGTGCGGTGGTCAGTGGTTAGTTGAGTTGTGGCATTGGAGGTTTTGGGGTAAGATGGTGCGTGTTGGCCTGCGTGGTGACACGGGGATGGTTCGGAGTTTCTGTGGTAGTAATCACTTTATGATCTGTGGTGGAGTGTACATCCTCCGGAGGATGTATTTGGTATGTGTTAAAGAGTACTGCTGCTACATGTACTGGCCAGCATGCCAGATACACTCCACCACACCCTCAGGATCAAGAACGGGTGATGAGCACATCTCCACTCACCTCATTAGCGCCCTGCTCGTTAGCCTTGACATCATTCACACAGATATCATAGCCATCCCTCGCAAGTCTCAGAGCGATAGCTTTCCCACTATCCACCAAATATGGTCAGCACAACTTATTCTCCCTAACGCATTCGCATTTAGCATAGCATGTTCACGTACATCCCTCTTGCCGAACCAGTGACAATGGCAGATTTCTTTGTGTTGTCAGACATAATGTAGATGTGTTGGTGAATGCTTCGGCCGAAGGTTATGCTGCTTTGTGAATGCTTCGATTAAAGGTTGTGTTGAGTACTAAGCCGTGGGAACTGGAGGAGACTGGCAAGCTATATGACATGTCTAGCACACCTATTCCAAGACCATACACCCGAGGTTATGGTAATGCAGATGGCCCGTATAGACGCGGGGTTCTTCTGCCGAGCATGACACGGATGTGAATTCGAGTGAGGTTGAATGGTGATCATTGTGCGGGGTATTGAGGGGTAAGTGCGGAGGTATACGGAAGTTCGGGACAACATACCACGACGCAAGATCGTCAGTGTGTTCACTAAGGTAGCTAGCTTGGGAAGGAATGAAGCGTGGTTGACAAGGGAGATTGGTCGAAGAAGAACATGGTGTTGACTTGTATGCATTCATACTATGGCGTTCTCGACCATGGCGTATCACCCAATTTGAATGCTTCATCTTCTTTGGGAAGTTGATGTGGCTTGAGGCTCTTACGCACGAGACGTGGTAAAGCATTAGGTACGATGTTTGTTTTGTGTGCTTTGAACCTGAATTCAATGTTTCTGTTTTCGAAATGTATTGTGAGTCTCGTACAAAGGATAAGTAGGTACGTGCTAATGAACTGGTATCTGGATTTGCTTCTGGACGTCGACCAGGGCAGAATGGTTTGTGAAAGATTGATAGTCTTCTCAACAGCTGAATGTCTAAAGCAAATCCGAATACTCAGATCGAAGCTGAGGTGGTCAAGCTCATCAAGGTTGTGCGCAAAGTGTTCTTAGAGGGTCCGAGGTTCCTTGTTGAATGTGGTTTCGTTGTTGTCGATAGCTTTGCTCAACTGTGCAGGTGTGGTTTGCTTCTTGTCAGCTTCGATCCTTGCTGGATTTGCCTGCTGTCGAGTCGAAATTCTAGCCTTTATCAAGTCGATTGTAACAAGTTTGGCGTCAAGCTCAATCACGACAAGCGCTGTGTCGTCTGCCCTCCAACACCACAACAATGCAACTCCTTTTATACTTGATGCCTCTCATGCTTTGCATGCTCGAGCACTTCCCTAGCTTGTTCCGTTGCTTCTTGCCCGAGTATGCCCTCTTCTTCTACCATGTGTCCGACGGGACCTGTGAACCTAGATGATATTAGCTTTGAAGGACACGTCACACCAAAACCCCAAATTAAACTAGACGACGTTTCACGCAGAAACAGAATTGACGATAGAAACTTACCATCTCCTCGCCCAAAGCACCCAACTTCCCATAGCTCCAACGGCAATAATACCCACAGCAACTGGGGTATAATTCAACCTGTACAAACAATCAGCTTGAGTAATACAATCCATAACACTTCGACACTCACGTCTGACTATTAACCGGATTCAATTCAGGCAAACAAAACACCACAATAATAAACCCCGTCCACGCACACGCCACCTGTGATTTTTATCAATATACCATTGATCACGCATTGAGGAAACACATTATCTTACCGCAGCCACGATACGACTCCCCATCCTTCCAAGATAAAAGGGCCCTCTCATACTCTCAAAGCGATCATGCCATATCAGACCAATCAAGATCGGGAAGCTATAGCTGATATACAGGCCGATTGTGGCAATCGACGTGGCGGCGGTGAATGCAACGCTAGAACCTAAGGAAGGCAAGGCGAGACAGAATGCGAGAAAAGCAGCGAGCCAGATAGTATAAATGGGGGTACCATTATGGTCGACACGACGGAAGATGGAGGGGATACCACGGTCGCGTGCGAAGGAGAACATCATGCGAGAGTTGCTGGTGAGGGAGAAGAGGCCAGCATGGTAGACGCCTGGATGGGAAGCAAGAAGAGTATGGGTTAGTAATAGAACAGAGTGTTACCCCCAAGCACAATCACCTGAGTAGTGCAGGACTTACACAAAACAACCAAAGTGAACAACACCACCGCGCCATCCTCTCCAAATACATCTACCAAAATCTGGAGAACAGGTTGACCATACGCACTCCCGATCGTTTGCTCAAAGTCCTGAATCGAAAACAACAGGCACAAGATCAGAAACCAGCCGAAAATCCAGCTAATGCCAATCGACATCAATACACCTTTGGGCGCGCTCTTGGCCGCATCTTTCGTCTCCTCAGACAAATGCGCACTCGCGTCAAAACCAGTGATCGTATATTGTGCCATGAGTAAGCCGCAGACACACACGTATGCAGGACTAGCTCGAACACCCCAGCCAACGGCACCATCCACACCGGTGCCATCGTAGTATGTGGCGAAGACGAATTTGGCGGATTGATGGGTTGGTGCTTTTGCGACTACGGCGATGGCGAAGGCGGTGACGCCGAGGGAGTGTAAGATGATTGAGGTGTTGTTTAGATATTTGAGGATTTTTACACCGAAGGTGTTGAGTGCGGCGTGGGAAATGAGGAGGGCTGCGTAGATTCCGATTGTTTTGCCTGCTGATGGGGTGTATGATGACTTGACTGTGGCGAGAACAGAGATCAGATTCGCTGCGCCGAAGGAGATGCCTGTTGTTACTGCGACTCTGCAGAGAGTCGTGTTAGTGGTTTGTATTCTGAACCAGATGGGACGTACATACTGGCCCAGGAAGTTGAACCTGAATGCTGTTAGTAGATGTATATCGAGCTAATGCCTGTTGCGCAACCTACCACCCAGTCATCCACGCAAAGAAAGCACTATACTTCAATTGGTTTAGTATATACCCAATCCATAGAACCTCACACTTTCTCACCTTTGGCGGTGCCAACATGGCCGCCCAGAAATAAGGGCCTAACAACAAAGAATCAGCGATGCTCACTCACAGCTGTCGTACGTTCATTCACGTTGTGTATTTCCTGTATCGTATGCCCTCTCCTCAATTTCCCGCCATACGCACACACCTTCCACGAGATACACATTGCACAAACTCACCACCACTAGTAGGAATCGCACTCGTAATCTCGGCCATGCCCAACCCGACAAACATGGTAAAAAAGCACACAACCATCCAGCCAATACTAACCACCGCAGGGCCCCCTGTTGTCAACCCATACTCCATTAACGTCGTAATTCCAGTAATCATACTAATAATAGAGAAAGACACGCCGAAATTGTGCAAGAGAGACCATTCGCGAGCGAGTTCTTGTTTGTAGCCGAGATCTTGCAGGCGTGAGGAGTCTGCTGTGGTAGGCATGTTTGAGCTATTCTCCGCTTGACTGAGGTTGGAGGGCGAGGTCGAGACACCGATACCTGGCACCTTGGAGGCGAGATCACGGAGAGTTGGACGCATGGTGGGTAGTTTTACTAGTGGTCTTAGGAGTGATTGACAGTTGTATCTCCTTTCACAAGCCCAGCATCAATATATGCACAATTACAAGGAGAAAACAGACAGAGAGCGCAGAAGGAAAGATGAGATGAAACATCGAATCATGCTAATCGCCCTGAGGTCACGAGCTTATGTATCGACGTACTCAGCTGAAGCTTAGCAGATAAGAGAGGTCGATGGGTGACGTTGATTGGCCGGTTTGCGGCAAGAAAGATAGGCGGAACATCCGGGGATACTTTTATGTAAGAGACATCAACATCAATAATATCAATACTACTACTACTTTCATTATGCAGGACTCTACAATACATTCTGTACAAATCAATCTGCTCACCATAACCATAATGCAAACATTGTTCCCATCATGACTTCTTACAGTGCAGCAACCTTCCACTCCTTCCACCTCTTCAGAGATAAACACCCCTCCAACTGCCTAAAGCTTCCAGGATTCGCCACAACCAATGGCTGCAACACCTTCTCCAGTTGCTCTCTCGCCTTCTGCGGATCATACGGATTGATGCCAAAGACACTGGCTAATTTCCCTCTCAGTCCACCTCCTCTGATACTCTGCGTATTGAAATCATGATAATATCTCATCGTTTTAATTCGTTTTGATGCAGTCTTAGGCGGTACGAGCTCGAATTTCGACCGCCATGGTGTTTGAGCATCGGTGTTTGCCAATTTCGCTCTAAGCTCAATAACACGGGTAAGTGCAATGGTGATTTGGTCTTTTTCGGCGTACGCAAGGGCAGCACTAGGGTGCCAGAGCTCATCTACTACTGGCGTCTCACTGATGTTGATGCGCATTGCTTTGCGTACGTGAGGTGGCTTGTCCGGGCCTAGTCTGCCATGGTTGCCTAGGAAATCTTGAGCTTTGCGCTTTTTGATGTTGATGTCGCGACCTGGGATCGTGTGGCCTCGCGATGTTGGGAAGAATGTTGGTGTGGGGAGATGAGGTGGTGTTGGTGGTGGGATTGGAAGACCTCGTTTCGCGGCGCGATGGGCACGGTGCCGGCGACGTTCTTGGGATTGGATGTATTGGTAGTCAGGGATGGAAGAAAGTTCGGAAGAAGTGGGAGGGAGAGGAGTTGTTGAGGTAGATGAGCAGGAGGAAGAAGAGGCTGTGGAGGATCTTGAGTTGGATCGAGGTCGAGTTGAGGCGTAGATATCGTCTTGATTGAATGCTGGTGGGTGGTAGACAAAGGGATCCTTGAGTGGACTTTTGCGAAGGGCAGTGGGACGTATAGGACTTGACAATGGCTGTTGTATTTCATCACTTTGTGGTGGCGTTGGAAGAGGTGGAGGTGGTGATCCTTCTTGACGCTGCTTCGTCCTTGGATGATTGGATAATGGTTGAAGTGTAGTCTTGCCCACTACTAGTCGAGCACGAGATTGAATGGCAGCAGCCTTTCGATCCCACTCGGAGTCATAGTCTGATGCAGTAAGAAACTCGCTGTATACCGAGGTATCATCTGGAAGGACTGCAGACTGAAGCATTCGTCTGTATCGATTCCTGGCAACACTCGGGGATAGTAATCTTCCTCTTCTAGGTTGTGATTGCCTTGAGGTGGTTGTACCGGCTTTTGGAAAGCTTCCTGTTGGTGTGGCATTCTGAACAGCAATGGTAGGTCCTTCGGACGGCAGTGAGGGGCCTGAAGGTGGTACGGGCTGTACTGGGTCTCGTGAGAATGGCGCAATATTGTGTTGCTTGAATGCCGTCTGAATAGCAACAGTAAGAGCACTCTCCAGCTTCTCTTTACTGTCGAGATGACGTCCTAGCTGAGCTGCAAGCTCAAGGACAGTGCTGTGAGCAGTTGAATTCGACGCTGCTTCCTTGATATGAAGCTGAGTAGGTGGCATAGCTGGATGATGCTTTCGGTCGAGGATTGGGAAGGTGGAGAGTATAGGATGAGAGGAGGATGAGGATAGATATTACAACGCGTCAGCAGAGGCTGGGGAAAGCGTCATAGATCATGTTGTAGCGTTTGAGGTCGTGCTGCAAGATGGGTTAATCGCTGTATCCCGCAGCCATCGATTTAAAGAGGTACACGAAGACGACACGCCCACGCGACTGTCCAGAGATTGAGTTTGAAGGCTGTTGTCACATGCTTGCGGATCTTCACATTCTGAAACAAATCATGAAGTGAAGCCCGGTCTCAAACATCCAGCTCGTCCTTGTTGACGCTGCGCCTTTCTTACACACACCCATTTCTCACCTACACCAACCTTATCATCTAGGTTCATCACCATCTTCAAGCTGTTTTAGACCCTCCCAACCCCTCGCAGCGCTTGCGCTGTCGAGTCCAACCATGGCAACCAAGTTTAAGATCAGTATCGTGGTGCACCCTCTTGCGGTAGCTTCTGCAAACCCGGAAACGCAGAAGCAGCAGAAGTTCTTGCAATTCGCAGCTCCCGAATCCAATTTAGCACAGTTGTGGCGACAGATCGAGGCCTTCTACAAAACGAATTACTTGGCTCAGAGTCTTCATAAGTGAGCTACTTGACATTGTGTAAGCTCCCGCATAGGTGCTGACATGTTTGATAGCTCTTTCGCAATCAAGAAGATTCAGGACGAGGACGGCAACGATCTGGACATCTTCTACAAGCTATCGGACATCTTCACAGCTGCGGAGAAGAAAGTGCTAAACGTCATTCAAGCCCGCGTGGATCGCGACGTCTCTATACCTGTCACATCGCATTTGCGACCCGCCGAAGCATTCAGGCGTCCTCTTCCGCCACCATTCAATGCCCAACCATACGTCAACTTAGATCCGGACAAGCCCATTTCGTCGACCGAAAGAGATAGCGAGGGCGAAGATGATGAATCTGAGCATGCAGCTAGGGACAGACAACATAATGACGAGTGGCAGCTTGATGAAGTTACGAAATATGATTTATTTGAGCGTCCCTTTCCAGGCCAAATTGTCGAGAGGTTTGTCAATAACAGCATATGCTCTAGTACTCATATGTCTGACTTTATCCTCAGGTCTCCGCAAGATCGTGATCACGAGGCAGATGATGAAGATAATGTCGAAGTACAGCCCTCACGTCGCAACAATCCTCGCCAACTGCCTCAGGACGATGTTCTCGCTGCATCGAACAGAGCTCTTGCATCTCTAGGCACACAAACTCGGCCTGTAGCTCCAATGTTTGCGAAGCCAGCACTACCAGCTCCACGTGTACAGTCACAACGTCCAGGTCAACTGCGTTCTAATGATAGGGCGGCATCAGGTATATTGTCTAGGTCAGTCAGCAACCCCTACATTCGTGCGTCTGCTTCAGCCAAACCGTCCGACTCGAACACTTTGCGATACGACCAGAACAATCCTTTCGAACTTCCTGAAAGTGAACTTGGCATCAGCGAAGAAGAGCAGTTTCAAACAGATAATCCCAAGCAGAAGACAATTCGTGGTGCTTCTCGTAGTGCAGTATTGCGCAACAATAGTGCTAACACTCGTCGCTCCAGCCATCCTGCTGCTATCACTCCACCTACATCAACTGAAAGTCTCCCACAAATTGGTAATCGTCCTACTAGTAACAAAGCTGGTACTCCTGCAACCACAAATACTACAGACCCTGCCGCGCACCGTATCAGTGGTCCACCAGCTGAACCATCACAAGGACGTACTGCTACCCCTGCAACGGCGAACAAGAACTTGACCAGAGTTTTGAGTCGATCTATCAGTGCCACAAAAGCCCCTGCTAGTAATCTTGGTGTTCCAGCTGCATCTTCAGCACCTAAACTTCTGAGTCCTTTCCAGCCAGTTGTGCCTATGGCTGGTGCTGATGCGCCCAGTTTTACCACAGAAGAACTTGTTGGATCGCAGGCTTCTTCCGTTGGTAGATTGATGCCTACAGTTGCGCAACCTCCACCTTCAAACACTCAATTTACTCCTCTTGATGCTCACATTGATGATGTGGAAGACTCAATGCATGAAGGTGTACTACAGAGAGCTGCTGCGCGTCGTCAGCGTCCTGGAGCAAGCAAACAAGCTATCACCAAGAAGTCCACCCTCGAAGTCGTCCCTCGCTCTACGTTACAAGGTCAGACTCAGCAGACTTCGACTAACACTCCAAGTGCTCCATCTACCCTGCCCGCAGTTAGCCAAACTAAGGACACACCTGCAGCAACAGGACGTGGTGATTTTGCCGATTTTATGGATACACAGCCCGTCGTGACGGCCTCGCAGAAAACTACCAAGTCTACTCCAGCTTCGCTTACGAAGAAAGTAAGCAGTACTGAGAAGAAGTCTCGAGGAAGATCAGCTACCTCGGTTGCGCCACGCAAGAGGAACACCGCTTGTGAAACATGTCGTAAATTGAAAGTAAGTTGCACATCCATAGCGACTGTTTTGACCCCAGTGATCTCTCTGTCCTTGTCCTGGCTAGACTCTAAATTCAAAAGACATGCCACATCCTTCGCATTTGTAGCTAACAAAGTATCTAGAAACGTTGCACCCACGACGTAAATGGATCAGTCGAACCGTCATCTCAACCGAAGCAGTTGAGACCGCTGGAAATGGATTGGGTGCGTGGTTTAGCATCAAGCGCTATACAGCAAGTTAACCAAGAGCGAACTCAAACCCATGAGGCAGAACCTGATGTAGATGTTGTGATGGAAGATACTTTACCACAAGATGAAGACATCACCAAAGAGCTTCGAGAGTCCTTGAAAGTTCCTCCGCCACCTGGACCTGCTCGTCTGGACGAATATGAAGCTCGAATGACAACTGGCGCCGAGCAGGATAAGGTCAGAGAGGAAAGGAATGCGAAGACTTTGACTTGGCTAAGACAACAACAGGAAGAAGCACAACGTAGCCAGGCAGCTGTTCAGTCTCAACAACAAATGCAACAACGTCGAACGACAAGCCGAGAAAAGCAGGATGAAGGCTCAACAGAGCTCGCACACAAGAAGCCCGATCGCAAAGGGAAAGGACGGGCCGTCCATAATGAAGAAGATGTAGCGTTACTTAGGATTGCTGGACTGCCTGTCTCTGACGAGGTTATGGAAGATCTGGAAAATGCGTCTGGCGAAGCCACCTCAGATTCAAGCAGTGATGGCGAGGAAGCAGAAGCTGGGCCGTCTAACGCTGTAACACGCAAGAAATCAGACAGGCGTCCCTCTGATCGGTCTTCATCTCAACGTCAAGACAAGCCACGAGCTTCACCACCCTTCGCTGTCGTGATCCAGGTTTCTCCGGGAAAGACTGGAGTTGAAAGACCACAAGCTCCTACGCAAAACTCTGAACTTCCAGAATCCACGCCTCTTGATTCGCAAGGACTTCCAACTTCAGCGCAGCCTATTCGAAAGGCTATACGAAGGAGTAGTGCAATATCGCCCACAACTGTTGCTCATGTTGCTGTAGCGTCGTCCAATCCTGTTGTTGACACCACAGCACAAAAGCTCAAGGCTTCTCAAGAACTCTTTGCTTTCCTTCCTGACAAACCCGAGCCCTTGCCTACGAAGCGTAGTTACAAACGTAAAGCCCCTGGCTCGTCACCACCAGACAACCTTGCATCCGAGCTCCACCGCCACAGCCCAGATGCAAAGAAACGCCGAAAGGTCGAATCGACTACCAGTCATTCCAAGTCGAAGGCCAATTCGACTGTCGCTACTAAGGGCACCTCGCCAAAAAAGGCAATTGATCTGGAATCAGATGTAGAAGACATTGAAGTTCGAACACTGCCGTCATCACGACAAGCACGAGCATCTACTGCTGCCCCATCACAGAGGCCTGTGATTGTGCTAGATCATGCCAATCAATCTCCATCACGTACACGTCGAGCCTCAACCCATGCACCAACAGCTAAGCAACCCATCGCAGTTGGTTCTGATATTGAGCTGGTTCAAAACAACACTAAATTGCCCTCCAAGTCTCAAAAGGCTTCTACACCGTCACTGGTGAATGATAAGCCCACTAGCATGTCACAGTCACCTAATCTTGCACGAAAGCGTTCCAGCCGCAAGGATTCCAATATCGTCCTGCTTGATGGCGCAGCAGACCTCCCTCCTCAATTTGTTCGAGCTCAAGAAAATATTGCTAAGACGGATGTTACCAGTACTCCATGCCGCCCACCTGCACCACATAGGCCCTCGGCACAGTTGATAACCCAAGTACGCAAAGGTGATTCTCAAGTCTCTGGCGATGAATCAAGTAGGCAGAGCTCTGTGGACAATGATATCTCCATGGTTGATGATGAAGCCGAGCAAGAGTTACCGGTTGTTGAGAAGCCAGCAGAGGCAACAGCCATTGGTAAAGATAAAACCGTACAGTCCGTGAACAAATCCGAGTCTAGCAAAAACCCTTTTAGTGGTTCAGAAGAACTCGAGACTGATCTTCAAAGCAGTGCTCAGCGTGCCCACGACTCCGAAGAAAGACGCAAGTCTGAAATGGACGAAGCAATAGCCAACTATGTGCCACCACCTCCATTCCCCATTCCTTCATCACAACCATGTCCACCGTCTGAGCCAATCCAAGCGTCGCAAACCAGCAGTATTGTTGCCCCAGTACAAGTCTCGCAGACTAGCACGACACGTTCACCAGAAAGCTCTCCAACACGTTCCACGCAAGAGATCATGCAGCAAACTCTTCCACCTTACAGACAACGTAGCAGCAGCCCAGACTGGTTGACACCTCAATGGGTGCGTGACAAAGAGGCAGATGAGGCTGATAGACTGGAGGAAGAACAACGCAAGCGAAAGGCTGAGTTGCGCATGAGCGGCAAGAAGTTACCAGCAGCGAAGGCACCAGCAGCGAAGGCATCAGCGGTTGCTGCCTCTAAAGATCCTACTCCTACTCCTAGCAATACCGTTTCTGGTTCAACAAGCAATCCCGTGAAGCCACCAAGGGCACAAAGACAACATACTCAATCTAGTAGTGAAGTATCCAGTGACGAGGACAGTGAAGAAGATAGCGGAACCGACAGTGACGAAGATGACAAGAATCCCACACCAAAAGCAAGTCACAGCATGCCACCGCCTCCCATCCCATCAACGCCAGCTGCTTCGAGGCGCACCGCTCCTGCCACACCTCTCAAGAGTATCCTCAAGAAGTCATCGAGCTCGTCGTTATCTGCTTCCACATCGCAAGGAGGTAAACAGGTTCCTATGGATATTCGTCGTGCTTCTTTCGCGAACACGCCGTCGTCAGCATCTCAGTCCAAGCCTCTTATGAATGGCAATATACCTCAAATCAATGGCCATAAAGATGTTGTCAAAAACGGTACCACTCCGTCTCAATCTTCCACCAAGAAGTCTTCACACCCAGAGAAAAATAGCACAGCCCCTTCCCAATCTTCTGCTAAGAAGGCTGTACAGCCTGTCAGAAACACGCCATTCATTGAAGACGATTCATCGACAACTGATGGTGATGTCGAAGATAATGAAATTATTGGGCCAGCGCCACCGACCAAATCTCCTGTGCAGCCTAAAAAGACACCTGCCGTCCCAACTAACAAGAAAGCACATCTGATTTCAACCTCACGTAAACGACAAACCTCGACGTCCAGTGATGATGATGATTCTACCAGTAGCAACGCCAAGCCTCAACACCGCTTCCGCACTGATCGCCCACCTGCCGCTTCTCAGCCTGCCCCTAGTGCCAACAACAAGGTCAGCAACAATACAACACGCATCTCGGCCTCCTCGCCTGTCCGTAAACCAGCAGCACAAAAGTCTGATTCCGACGCTACTACCTCTTCAGACGAGTCTGGAGAATCTGGCTACAGCAACGAGAGCGACGTTCCTGAGGATGTGGAAAGAGAAGTAGCTCGGCTCATGGCTGCCAATCCGAAGGCGAAGTTGGGAGCGACAAGGCAGGTTGTGAAGTGTATGTTCTGCTTGGTCACTTCTTGCTTGATAACAATGCTAACACAAATCCGCTCCAGTTGACCAACGCATGGCACGTCGCAGTAAGCGCGAAGAGGACAAGCAGAATGCGCCAATGAGGAAGAGAACGCAGGATTTGAAGAATATGTTGCAAGGTGCTGGATTGGAGGATCCGATGAGGGCGCTAAGTAAGCGTGGAAGTGGAAGGGTTTAGATTTCGTTGATCACAACGAAGAATGGAAGTTGGATGATGGGGTGGTTGTTTGATGTGAATGTGGTCTGAGAAAGAGTTTGTATATACATGATGGGAGATATACTCTTGCGGATGGTTGCAAGAAGTTGCGAAGGGTGTATACACACATGCAAAGATGGATATCACTGTGGATAATGTACAGTACAACAACTTTAGCAGCACGCTAGAGTACAGTTTAATAGCAAAAACAACACGCTATTATTCTCTTATGATCATCTCCTCCCATGGACATAGCTGTAGTTTGATCTGGTATTAATGCGAATATTTGAGTATTCGTACGTCGGTTCTCGCAGCTCACCTAGTTCTGGGAGGTTACAGCACATATACTGTTGTTATCTAGAAGAGGAAGTACTGCATGACGCAGGAATATATCTATGGACATGGACATATAGAAACGATGCAGGTACGAACTCGAAATCCCAAATAACAAGCTTTTGCCAAGGACAGATCGTCCCGAGGATTGATAATCACGATGTAGTATAAGTCCGACCTCATCTTTCGCCAAATGCCATCTTTCGGTTTTAAGTACAGTACAGCACAGCACCACACTCCCTCACGATGGTAACTATTCCATTCAATACCAAGTAGCTACCTCGGTGTACTGACCATGGACAAGGCTACTCTGAACATTCCGGCGCAAACTGGCGACGACAGCCTCGCTCTGATTGCCCTACGAGAACTATCATTTACCTGGAAGCCAGCGCTCCCCAGTCTGTTCAGATCGAAACCATCCTCTGTTCACTATGACCTTACGTCTAGTACGCGCCTCGAGGCCTCTTCGAGCGACAAGCCTCTCGACCTTGAATGCAGTCTTCAGTCCATCCAAACCCAAGTTCAACACCTAGAAGACCGTGAAGAAACCATACTCTACCTAGCCTACGGCTCCAACCTGTGCCGCGAAACGTTCCAGGGCCGCCGCGGCATCAAACCAATCTCAGCTATAAATGTCATCGTCCCTGACTTGCGTCTCACGTTCGACTTGCCCGGGTTTCCTTATGCGGAACCCTGTTTCGCCAATAGTGGACCTAGAGACGCCAGCAAGGATGGCAATCGTCAATCTATCAAGACCACAGAAGTCTACGACGAAAAATCCCCTCTCCTCCGCTCAGAAGAACCAACACCATTACCTCCACATTACCACAAAGACGCCTGGACAAAAGGCCTAATTGGCACAGTCTACGAAGTCACTCCCTCAGACTACGCCCACATCATCGCAACAGAAGGCGGCGGCTCCTCCTACCACGACATCTTGATTCCTTGCCACCCCTTATCCACCAACCCATCCGATACAGTACCAACACATCCCACCACGAAAGTCTTTTATGCACACACGCTTTATGCGCCACCATCTACACCCCCACCACCAGGCTCCCCACTCCCGCCTCCATCCGCTCCTTCGTCAGGCGACCGGCTCCGCCGCCCAGACGGTAGCTACGCACAACCCTCCGCTCGCTACCTCAACCTCATCACCTCGGGCGCCGCCGAACGCGACCTACCCACCGAATACTGCGACTACCTATCCACCATCCACCCATACACACCTACAACTGCCGCACAACGCATGGGCGCCTTCATCTTCCTCAGCCTCTGGAGTCCTATAATCACGTTTGTGTTTGCACTGAACGCTGTGTTTGGCGATGAGAAGACGGGGAGGAGCCCGAGTTGGGTTGCGCTGTTGGCATCGGGTGTGTTTAAGGGTGTCTGGGCGAGTTATGATGGCTGGTTCTTGGGTGTGTTTGGGGATGGAGAGAGGAGTTTGGGTGATGGTGGGAGGGATAAGGATGGGGATGGGGATGATGAGAAGGAGGGGAAGGCTTTGGAGGAGAGGCTGAGGCGTGCTGGGTTGATTGGTAGGGAGGACAGAGGGATGGTGGAGGAGAGTGGTAGTGGTGGGTATGGTGCTGTGGTTGAGACGGAGAAGGGAAGGGGAAGTGTATAAATCGATGTTTTGTTTTTGTGTGTATAGAGGAGAAGGAGATGGATGGATTGCATTAGACGGTTGGTTTTCGTATTTGGTTGGAGTGTGTATGAGTATCCTATCATGCTTGTCTTTGTCTGTTCTGTTCTGTTCTGTTTTGGTGTGATAAATAGACCTGTATATCACGTGACATGTCTAGTCGAGTTTCAGCAAGAGCAACACGCCATTCTCAGCCAGCCGGGAGCTGCAATACTCTCAGCTCGCTCGCATCCTCAATAACAATGACCACGAGAAGTACCAGGATATGGTAAGGTCAAGCTAATGTCAAGACCAACGACACCCTCTACATCCACCCCTATGCACTTTTCAAGCTCAGACATTGGTTCCTCCTTCTAAGCCGGCCGGCCATCCTCGAACATCCACGACGTTGTGTCAATGTCCGATTTATCGCTCGCACAACAACGTCAGACGTCCGGCTGATGTGCTGTAGCTGTATTGTACTTATCTATGATAAGCCAGGATCAGCCAGGATCTGTAAACGCAATGATCTTTCCAGCTTACGATACGGTGTGTTCACAGCTCAAATTGAGCATAAGCGCGCGGCAAATGTGATCAACTGACCATTGTAATGTCTCTCGCTTGTATCCAATAAATCGACGGATCATGCAGAAACCGGCGAGGTATGACTACTTGGTGCGATCATGTGTGTTGGTGGTAACTTGTGTGACGTGTCTCTGTCCTTTCTTGGGCAAGACAGCGAGGGTCGTACTGTACCACCATACAAGCAAGAATGGTGCTATTATACCAGCGAAAACCGCACTGTACCACTATATGGTGTGATTCGATGCAAATGTGTCTCTTGTGTAATACTGTGTGAGGAGCAAATTGTATAAGAGCTGCGAAGTATGCACTTTTGGAGTCTTTCTGTTTTGATTTTGTTGGAGTATATATATACTAAAAACACTTCTTTCATCTGTTGGTCATCTCGGTCAAGGTCCCAATAAGGTAACCACGTTCAAATATACCTCCCAGATTATAATTCACTACTGATACATATCTTTTCTTAGAGTGTCTCGGACTCGTTCTCATACAGGCAGCAACTGGCAAGATATAACCCACCTCCATACAATCCCACGACCTACTGTGTGCCTCACAACTCCAATTACATCCCGGCTAGGTCTTGTTAGGTTTGTCGACTCTAACAGGTGGAGACTTACCACAGAGATAAGTTCAGTCCAAGCTTGCACAGAGGACTGTTAGAGCATGTCTAGAGCATCTTCTTCGGCGCCAGTGGGGTGATATCCCTAAACACGATGCTCAAGGAGTCGAAATTTTACAAGACGCCTTCTGTAGCCAACTCAGTCTCATCAAGAACGTCATCACGCTCAACACGTCCCGCGTTGAGCAATTACTTACTTGATGTCGAAAGTGCCGACCCGGGAAGCCGTGACTCGACCATATGGGAGGGGCTGAGATTGAAACTACAATCGTCGTGAAACATGGCCAAAGCTTTGTATGAGATTCGTAGAGTGTATTCTGACCTCTTTGAGACAACCCAAAGAACGAGAGGATTTGGAGCTCGCCGTTGTAGAGCTGCATGATGAGGGCTGGAAGTATGACGAAATACAGAAGATGATCGAGGACCAATATGGAAAGAAGAAAGTATCCCGACATTAAGAGGTAAGAGGAACATCGTCGTACCAAAGGAACTTAGGCCGAGGAGCCCGAAGTGGGAGGACATCCAAGCAAGTTGAACACTCTTCCCTATTTCTTTCGTGTCTACTTTTTACTGTATCTCTCTCCGTTCTTTCTTTCTATTCTCCTTCTCTTTTTTTTCCTCTCCTGTCTATGCCCTGCATACCACTAACTACTTTATCTTTCGCACATCATTTCCCTAACCTCAACCCACCATTCTTCTGGTCTCATTCTATTGCCTCACTTAAACCCCATCACTCACACCTCATCAACATCCACACTGGCATTCCCCTCGCCACAGTCAAGGTTGGCAGCAAACACGAAGTCCGCTGGACACTCGTCAGCCAATACATCACTCGGAAGACTTTGCTCGAGACGGCCGTGTTCCACAGAATTGGCTGAACGCCCCCATCACCCACACTTCGCGCAACGCCTCAGCTGCCCTGGCTCAGGAAGCCCGCGACCAAAACGTTACTATTTTTCACAATCCCGGTCTGACCATTATCGCAGCCCCTTAGTAATTCTGCCTGTGTACAAGCTCTACTGCATCGGCACGTCGCAGCAATGGTCCTATGACTACGTGCAGAGTCAACCTTACTCTACTCGGCGTTACCCTCCTCACTGCTCTCGAACATCTCCAGTCCATCCGCCATGTCCCATCACAGCTCGAATTGGACAGCACCCACTGTATCGGGAGCTCGCTGTTGTGGAACTGCATGATGAGGGCTGGAAATGAGGAGATCTAAAAGGATGATCGAGGAGAAATTTGGACAGAAGGAGGCGCTGTATGACAAACAGTTGCGTACTTCGATACTCGATCTATACCACAAATACAAGTAACTGTCTGACGAACAATACCTGTCAGGAACATCTTCTCCGGCGCCAGGTTGTGTTCGTGGTTGGGTATACAGACGGAGATGGTGTAAGAGGTGTTATAGCGCTTGTGATATTGTGTGAAATTATGGAGAGAATAATGTTATACCGCAAGGGTTAGAGCCTTTGGAGCAAGCTCAGGGTCGAGAGATCGTATCGTGGATGACAACCACTTCCTCGGATCTTCAGGATACGGAAAGTTTCTTTTCAGCGCCTGGAATGCGCTACAACTTACAGATTCTTGATCCACTGTTTCAGACACAGACACAGTACCACAAGATTCAACAGACTGCTGCTAGAAACCAGCATCTTGTCCGGGTCAATTAGCAGCTGGACCTGGTTAAAGAGCAGTTGAAAGAGAAATGGCCTTTGATCAAGATTGGAACCCACAAGACCAAAGCTGGGCTCGAGCTAAGGTTAACACTGAGAGAATCATCGAGAGACCGTTGCCCGATACTGCAAACAGGCACAGACTGGAGACCATCCGAGATCAAGCAGCGGTGAAGACTGATAACGGTTGCAGGAGCTCGAAGTCTAGGAGGGCAACCTGGTACGAGATTGTATGAAGAGCTCGCGGCATTGGATGAGAGCTTCCAAGCCGATGCCTTTAACCGCAGCAACTCAACCTTGTGGGAAAGGTTTGAGTCGAACTCCGCGCTATCGTCTCTGCTAACAACGACTACATACAAGACTCTTTCCTGTACGATGGATCTCGAGAGAGCTCTGTGCTCTCCTCAGCCTTCAACACAACGACGGCACAAATCTGGTCGCCCATAGTAACCGAGAACGAATCCACCACCTTAGCGTTCGACACGAAGTATGCCTCGTTCACGCATCGCCAACTGATACACCAAGAAGTCGACTTCATAATGGACGATCTACTGTCGCCACGATACATCCTGAGGACTTTGTGCTCTCGTCGGCCTTCACATTGGTAACGGCACAGATTTCTCCAGGTCTTTATCGTATACTTCAGGCCAGACTTATCTTCCTAGTCTAGCGAGCAGGACGGAGCGACTACGTCCACTCTTCCCACCCATGAGACCCTTGCCCTAGCGACTCTCGTCCTAGACAGTGCAGCAAGCCAGTCTATGCCTACTACTTCCCAGCTGCGCCAAGATCTAAGATTAGTGAAAAATCTGTCACAAGTCTCAGAACGTCTGCCATACTACAACCCGACCATTATTGGACCACCGCCAACTATGTGCCCGCCGCCCGTCGTTTCGTCAACTAGTCGATCAAGGTCAACAGTTGGACCACCACCCCCTCCGAACATTCAGCGGCTTCCGCCATCTGTACAGGCGCGGTATCCATGCTATAATCGCTGGAAGAGGTCTTATATGGGAGCTTTGGGAGTGTGTTCAAAGAGTGTGGAGATGTCCCGAAGCAACTAGAGGGATATAGTTAGAACCTCTGTTCAAGCTAGAAATGGGACTGCTTCTTTTCTCGCTTTCCCTCTATCATCTTCTATGTGGAATCTATTGAGAATTTAAACCCGGCTTCTGGCGAGGACGCTTACTGCACATGACATACGAGCTGCTCCACGACACCCATCAATCCTTCAGTCTGAAGAGGGTGGGAAGACCGGACCGCTTGACGCCTTGGACACACAACATGCCTCGCTCACTACATCTCAGTAGTCAATATCTCGATCAAATTGACACATTTATACAATGCCGTTCGACCCTATCGCTGGCGCTGCCCTCCTGCTCAGCCGAAGTACCCTCACGATTAAGATTTTCAAATCCGTACGATTAATACATACCGCCTGGGGCTCTTCTGAGTGTAACTGCGAGGAGTTCATACAGGACCTTGAATTGTTCCAGAAACAGGTCAATGATCTCTTCGGGATGTACGAATTGTTTTCAGGATATCAACAATCACAAATTTTGGCATCTTCTATTCAAGTTTTGAACTTCTTCATGGATGACCCGCCACGAACGAGGAAATGACGAGATTCAAAGCTGAATGCGATAAGTTGCGACGTCACATTGTGGTTTGGTCTTACACATTCAAGTTTATGCTCGCTTCACACTCCAAAAACATCTTCCACTTATATATATAGAGTTAGGCGCTCCTGCTTGGAATCTCTTTGGTGCTATCCGGTATGCTATTGACCTGATGAGAGATCTCAACACGCTTCCTTCCTCTCCCTTGTCCACAATCTACTTTCAGCAACAAGGCTAATTACTATGCATTCCTCAGTATACATAGTCCTACCAAAGCAAGATCCGCATGGCACTCCCGAGGACAAAGAATATGCGAGATGCGTAGAGTCAAGTTCAGGAGCAGCCTGCTCGGACGATACAGGAACGACAGGGTGTTGTGTGGGAACAAGGACTTTTCCCGGAAGGTGAAATCCAATATGAACATGTCTCTTGGTGAACATGAAGATATATCATACAGTCGCCGCTGCTAAAGCTTCACTATTGGTTCCGCATGTTCTTGGAATCGAGCCACAGATCTTGTCTGAAAAGTTTACAAGCACACTTTCATCCGAGCATGATTTGGGAGGACAGCACACTTTATCAGGAAGAAAAAGACATGGAGAATGATAAGAGAAGGGCAAAGCTAAGAAGTTGATTTTCATTATCGAGGAGGAGGTGAGAATATGGGAAGTCGGGTGAGCTACGAGTGCGACTCCTGGCTACTTTCATAAACTCGATGGAGATCTATATAAACCTACTCTGGCGACTTTCTCCAAACGAAACGACAGCAAGACTCGGAGACGAGTATCGTATTCGGCAAAGGGACAGATGATGCGATTCTGCAATACACACAGCGTGATCCAGTGGATAATACTGTTGACTATGGGATCAAATACAACATCTGCGACAACGAAGGACAAAAGATTGAACAACACCGGTCGTCAATCCATCAAGGATCAGCAGGAACTGGTCATTCATTGCGATTGGAGAGCGGTCTGAAACCCATTTCCACAGCGCTGGAACAGAGTGATCGTTCGTGACTGTGGTCGCTCTTCATACTGGTCTGGAGCTGGTCAAGAACATATGTCATCATGGCTCTGCACAACATTTTGATATTCTGCCTCAAAAAGCTGGACTGCAAGTGCCTTATGATGAAGCCTTCATCTTCGGTATAGGATCAAGCTTCAAGCCAGGCCGTGAGACAGATCTGAATACAACTAGGCATTGAGGTTCAGCATCATTCAGACAACAGACCAATAACTGGTTCTATCAGAAAGCAATACGCAATACTCAGGAAGGCCAGTACCGAAACTTTCTAGACATCCTGGCGCTTCGAAAATACTCGACTTCGTCAGCGCCACGCAGCTTCCACGATGCACCCTAACAACAACAACCTCGTCAACGCTTACTGAGCAAGGTCCTGTGCCCACTATATATAATAAAAATCCTCGTCAGCTAGAGGCTCAACACTGCTACCGAGGAGTATGATTGGTACAAGCGGCTTAATCCGCCGGGCCTCGAGGATGTTTCGCTGGATGAATGGGAGCCAGCACAGGGTGTGCCAGGACGAAAGACAACAAATAGGTGGGAGAAGCTTTTCGCAACTACATCTGGAGCAATATCCTAGACCTACTATATATAACTCGATCCTCGTGAACCACACCATCACCTGATCTGGCAGCGGCACTACGGAACGGTATAGATGAGCCAAGCAATAGGAACAACTAGCTGCGGGTGCGAGCTACTCCGGAGCTCTCTGACGAAGGATATGAACGTCTGAAGCTACTACTCTTGGTGAAGAGCATGCCACTATGCATTTTCAATAACTAATACCCTTACATGTTTCCGAAAGACGATGACTAGAAGAATCTGGATAACGAGAAGCAAGATGTCAGATATGTAGAGGTATAATGTAATCTTCTGTTCAAGCATGTCCTACTTCAACCTCTGTTACTTGGTGCTGAATCCAGTGTTATACGTAAAGCGTAATCTGAACGAGAGAGTGAGAGATGAAACGGCGAGACATATAAAACGTATATTACAGCT
>Ga0160429_1000267_pt1 | contig 59217 bp, 55 predicted proteins | sample SolpanmetagenomR_FD_108199 | JGI IMG/M metagenome (GOLD analysis project Ga0160429, IMG submission 108199) | Solar panel surface microbial communities from Lawrence Berkeley National Laboratory, California, USA - R | ecosystem: Engineered > Built environment > Solar panel > Unclassified ... | reverse complement strand
CGTCCACGCTCATTCTGATGGTATCATATTGCTAACTTGTGTTATAAGCAGAAGCTACTGTGTGATATTTTGGTTGCGAACGTGCGATCTGGCGATATTGACATTTCAATTTGTCTTGCACCTTCATTTCTCCTCGTTAGGGGAGCTTCTTGACTAATCCCTTCTTGACTCCCTTCCAACCACCTGCTTCCCTTCCCCTTCCACCTGTTCTATACTCGGAACGTTTTTGTTAGAAGAGGTACAGCGCAAGGTTTGTCGGTCGACCTATATATCTTCCAGTGTGTACAAAATTCATATGCAACTCGCACCTCCCCTTCGACCAACTCGTTGATGCCTATCCGGCGCGAGCATCAGTTCAACATGGACATCACAAGCTTACTCAATACGAAGACCCCGGAACCCGAAGAGGTTACTGGGTCTAGGACAACCGGTCACACGAACCCGCCATTCATTGAGCCAAAACCTCTAAACATACTACCGTTGCCCATCGCGTTCCAACCAAGCGGCAGTACTGGTTCTCAGACCTCTCCATCTTCCCAACAAAACATTCAGATCCCTGGTCTCCGCCATACCCCTCCCAGAGAACAACCACCTCGACTAATAATTCCACCCCAATTACCACCACCCACAATGTCGCAAGTCGCTTACCCTGCATACACTGGATCAACGCATTACACGATGCAACAACCTCAGATGATGCAGAGTCCGCCTTCTGCCATGACTCAAAGTGCAGTGACAGATGACAGCTTGGACTTGTCTGGCGTCAACAAAACATTCCCCTGCCAAGGATGCAGCAAAAGCTTTGCAAGAAAAAGCGATCTCGTCCGTCATGGTTAGTGGTAAACTGCGATTGTCCAAATGAATGAGTCTAACTATCAGGTAGAACGTATCCACAGTGGCGAACGCCCACATTCTTGTGATTTTCCTGGATGTGACAAACACTTTATTCAGCGATCTGCCTTGACTGTACACAAACGTGTACATACGGGTGAGAAGCCTCACAAGTGTCAGAGCTGTGATAAGGTATTTTCTCTCCACTTCGAAAACCATTCGTTCAATTATTGACTTGTTCTCAGCCTTTCAGCGATTCGAGTTCTCTTGCTCGTCATAGACGAATCCATTCGGGAAAGAGACCTTACAAGTGCGATGTGGCAACCTGTCAAAAGACCTTTACACGCAAGACAACTCTCAAGCGCCACGAACAGCAACACAATGCGAGTAAAAATGGTCTAGCACCTATCAAGAGCGAATCTGCTCTACAAGGCGAACAGACGGACCCACAGCTAGCTCACGACGCGCAGGATGGAGACGCCTCGACTTCCGAGACCTCTGACCATGCCACGGACACATCACCCATGTCTGGTGTACCTCTTCATCAGCAAGGAGGGTTTCACGATATGAGCTCCTATCCAGCCAGTGGGCCAGCTCAATATGCTAGCAAAGCGCTCGACATGAACAGTCAAGACAGCATCGGGCCATATTATCGGGCACATGCATATAACCAACATACTGCTGATCCAAGACAGCCTGGCCCAGCCCTAATGACATACCCATCGACGCCGTCTTCTACAGGTGAAGTCATGCCATCATCATACCATGCTGCTGGTCTGGTAGGCGAGACCTACGAAGCTGCCCGTCGTTCCTCTGTTCAACATGGAGTATCACTTTACCCCAGTCCTGAGCAACATACCAGGATTGCGCCTTTTCCAACAACTCAGCAAACCCAGCTCACCTATGCTACTCATGAACCGAGAGGCGGCCCTCCTGCTCAGTATCAGCCGGCCATGAATGACTGGTCCAATCATCATCAGACAATGTGATGGCTCGTCAACTATTCGCACGAACAATGATTCTACGACTATATTGCAGTATTGTATCATAAATTCTTCATTCTCTGGCGCTTTATACCCTGTATCATCAGCTTTTTTCTCGGGTCATCTGTTGCTTGGGCGTCTCTCAGCTGCGCTAAGCTGCACAACGTCAAATGGAGGACGGAGGCATTCATCCGGAGTGGGAGGCATCACACTCGAAACTCCATGAGCGATTTCGTCAGTACATGGGGGTTTCGCACTCGGGCGGAGATCAAGACCCAGATGCGTTTGGGAGTTGATGCGCCTCCATATATCATATATAATGATCTTCATCTTATCAAGTTGTGTGATATTCGTGATGCCTACACTTGAGGTCTGTAAGGTAGCCAATGGCTGATTGCCCGAATGTGGGGGATGGCTGCCAAGAAACGTCACCTCCAGCCAGCCACTTTCTTATCCGAAGCTTCGTGGATAAACCTGGGAAGAACACCACCTCACTACACTTTGCGCAAACGACTATCCCATGACCTTTGCAACACGTATAAGTCCACTTTGAGATCTACGAAATAAAACCGCGTCTTCAAAACATCCTCCGGCATTAGAGCTGTGCTATCACCATGTCCAAGTCCGTCGTCAGATCGGTCAAGAACCTTACAAAAGGCTACTCGTCGACCGAGGTGAAGGTTCGCGATGGTGAGTGGTTCTTTCCATGATGATGAGGAGCGCATCCTAAGCAGATTACAGCGACTAGCAATGACTCCTGGGGCCCAAGTGGTACTCAAATGGGTGAAATCGCCCAGATGACATACGACAGGTAAGCCTACAACACCTCAACATTATGCGCTTATACTGATCAAGTCAGCGGCAACTTTACAGAAATCATGGATATGCTCGACAAGCGACTGAACGACAAAGGAAAGAATTGGCGCCATGTGCTCAAGTCGTTGAAGGTGCTCGACTACTGTCTTCACGAGGGTTCTGAACTTTGCTGTACTTGGGCAAGAAAGAACATATACATCATCAAGACTCTGCGCGAATTCCAGTACATTGACGAAGAGAGCCGCGATGTCGGTCTGAATGGTCAGTTGAAGCGGAAATATGGGACCGGAAGCGCTCGAGTACTGACACAGTGCTGTGATAGTGCGCCAATCTGCAAAGGAACTCACCTCTCTTATAATGGATGAAGACCGCCTGCGCCTCGAACGCGCAGATCGTAAGAACTGGAAGTCTCGCGTTACAGGTCTCGAGGATTATGGTCCTCCTGCTGGTATGCCACCTGCCGAGGCAAGCACTCCTTCGCGATCTCGTCGTACGACTGGGCAACGTCGGCCAGGTGCCACAAGCGAGGAAGACGACCTCGAGATGAGACTGGCTCTGGAAGCTAGCAAGAACCAGATGGAGGAAGACGAGAAAAGAAGAGGCAGCAAAGCTCCGGTTACCTCTGGTGACGATGATGATCTCGCAAAAGCCATTAAGTTAAGCGAGGAGGAGGATGCTGCTCGCCATAGGGAACTCGAGAACAAAAATGCCTCATTACTCTTCGATGATAATCCTACGCCAACTGCACAGCAGCCTCAAGCAACTGGATGGAATCAAGGTTTCCAGCAGGGCGGTCAGGTTGACTGGTTCGGAAACCCCATTGAGCAGCAACAACAACAGCCACAAAGTACAGGATATCTAAATAACGCCTATATGCAGCCTCAGCAAACCGGTTATCAGCAAGACAGCTATGGACAAAACCCTTACATGCAGCAACAGCAAACGGGATATCCGCAAGCACAATACATGCAGCAACAGCCAACAGCTTACATACAACCTCAACAAACATCATATAACACGAGCAATCCATACGCTCAACAATCAGGCTTCAACAGCCCAATGATGCCACAGCCTACTGGTTCGAACAATCCTTTCGCTGCAAACAATGCACATGATACCATCAAGCCGCAACAAACTGGTTCCAACAATCCTTTTGCAACAAATCGCTCTCCACAACAACCTTCTACACCAAACCGTGCTCCGACCTTGTCTACCTTACAAGAACAACGAACTGCTATGCAATTCTCTCCTTCAAGTGCTTTCGGCACACAACAAGCACAACAGCCACAGCCCCACGCAAACCCACAACACGCTGCACTCAACGCCTTGCTTTCCAGTGGAGAAGGTCAAGACACGTTCGGTAATACTGGTAATATGCGTATTCCAGCTCAACATACTGCTCCTGGCACATTTGTCAACTCTGCGGGTACGCGAGCAAACCAGCTTGTGGCGGAGAAAACTGGCACAAACCCGTTCTTGCAAAGCCAATTTACAGGTATGCCACAACAACAGTTTGGTCAGCCACAGCATCAGCAATTCGGGCAGCAACAGCAAAGCGGTTATGGTATGATGCCTATGCAAACAGGACCAGCTGGATATGGAGGTGGGGGCTATGGCATGCAACAGCAGAACAATCCGTTTGGTCAGCACCAACAACCACAGCAACAACAGCAGCAGCAAGGAGGTCAAGGAGGTGGTAGTTTGATTGATCTATAGATGGGAAAATGTGCGCAGAGGAAGATTGTCGGCAAGCGTAGGCTTCTGGAAGAACAAGTATTATATCTTACGAACACCTGGAGCTATTGGGAACTCTCATATCATGTTGACTTGTGGTTAAGATCGTGAAGAAATAGTTTCTATTATGGTATGTATCTACGTCGCGCTTGCCTCGTTTCAGATTGTCAATCGCGTCGCACGTGTTCTTCACTCCTACTACTTCACCTCCTCTTTCATCTTCTTTCTCTTTTCACGGAAACAACCACCTTTCATCACTCCTGTTATTGACGGGATGCCTCACACGCCTTCTTGATCTGTTTCCACAAATCGTGCCTCTCGTGCTCTCGATCACACGTCAGTCAGGAATCATGGCTTCTACAACACGTTCAAGCACGTAAGTACAGTCATCTTCACAACCCAGGATATAGCTGCATTCGTACATTAGTTGGCACACATCCTAAGCCCCACCTCATTGAGAGTGAGGCAGGGTGGATGGGTTATAGCTAATACTAAAGTACTCCAGCACTTCTCACACTAACAGTATCGCAATTGGACATCGAAAATCTGAATCGTAAGCTAACAATATCATTGCCAGGTCTACCACAACAAAGGCTCCACAGTCTGGTGCCAAGAAAGCTACAACGAGCAACAAAGAGCCTATCAAGAAAGTGAAAGGTGCCAAAGTCAAGAAATCAACACCCGTCAAGAAGAAGCAGCAAAAGACCAAGGCCACTACAAAAGTCCCTGTCTCTCAGCCAGAGCCACCATCTGCGACAATCCAGGAGGAGGAGGTGATGGATGTAGATTCGGAGGAAGAATTCGTTCCTTTATCGAAGAAGAAGAAGGAGTCGAAACCAAGAAAGAAGGGAAAGTTCGTGCTCATTCGTGGAAGAATGAGATGGCAAAGGGCAAAGCAAGACGTTGATACTATCACTGTCAGCCACGTGGAGGATGAAGAACGCGTTGCGGCAGCACAACTCAAAGCTCGCTCGAAGAAAGCCACAAAAGCTGCAGCAGTAAGCAAAGGGAAAGAGAAGAAGTGAGTCGATGTCAATTCTCATTGTAAAAACTGGTCTAGCACTCCCCTCCAGCTCCCTTCGGTTGGGCTCGTTGGGAGGACGCGAAATATCCTCTATCTACCCTTACTAATTTGTGCTTTCAGAAACGTGGCAAAAGCTACAGGACCCAACGAACCATGCCACTTTCTACAACTTCCTCTAGAGCTTCGAGATATCATCTACTCCCAGATCCTCCCCGATCAGTTGCGAGTCCAGTACAAGAAGCTAATGCCATCGTGGCATCAAGAGACCATTACTCTTCCTAATATCATGTTCCTGAACAAACAGGTCTTTGAGGAGTGTCAGGCTCTGGTCTTGCGAAATGCAGTTTACATCATCGACTTCCTTCACGAGCCCATCCACGTCCTCGTCGCCCAATACAAGAACGCTCTACGTGGTCTCCGCTCTAACAAGGCTATGGCGGAGAGTATCGACTGCCTCAATGACATTACAAAGTTCAAGAAAGTCGTATTGAGATTGTCATTACCCTGGAATTCAAGACGCAGGCAGCAAGTGTGGGAGTCCGCCATGATTATCTTCGAATTCCTGGACAAGAATGGACCACTGAACATGACGATCAGCTTTGACCTGTATGGTGTTTTCCAGGATTGTGGTACTACTGGAGCCTACTACGGGGGAATACGTGCGCATGCAGAGAATATTGTTAAGGAGGTTAGGATCTGCCTTGAACGATCACCACGATGCATGCTCGAAGGTCTCACATCGCGTGCACCAAACAGGAAGTGGCCTCAACGCACAGTTACCATGATCAAGGATCTTTACAAGAGAACGAATCAGACCATGCTCAAGTCAGGCGAAAGCCTGCTGGTTGGTGATGACTGGTGGTAATCTTGAGAAGGAAAGGCCAGGAATATCAGAACTTCTGCTCGGATGGTTTCCATGATCAATTTGACAAGGGTTGATGTTTGCTTCCAGTATGCTTCACAAGGGTTCAAAACAGCAAGGACTGCGTATAAATAGCTCATAGATTTCAAAGAATAGTAATATGCAATAAGTATTGGCAATGCGAATTCTTCGATACATATCGTACATAGGTACCAGTCACACCTGATGATGGTAATGAAACATGATCAATAGCATTGAATATCTCACAGAGCACCGAATGAAAAAGTTTACACCATGGATCCGACTTCAAACACTTTTCACCCCCTTGTGACTTCCCCTATACAACTTCTTAGTACATGATCTCAGTCTATTCCTTTGACTTCATCATGGACCCCAGGCATGGAGAATGTGAAGTTGAGATGTTATAAAAGATGACTGAAAGTGCATAGGTACTAGTTGCACCCTGTGAAGATGACACGACAGTGCAGAATCCTAATATACTTTGCAATGTTATCTCCCTCAAACACCTCGAACCTTATCCAGATGGCACCAATACCTCTGATCGCCCAGAGCCACAGAAGAACACGACCCCACCGGTACAGTATAAGGGCTCAGCAGAAGATGAGTGGATCATCGAAAAGATTGCAGGTCACCGAACATGGAGCTATGGAAAGAAGAAATGGCTCACATATTAGGTCCGCTGGGCAGGATGTGGACCTGAAGAAGACAAATGGACTTGAAGAAGAAGACAAATGGTTGCAAGGCCGAGGACCTCGCTCATGCTAAAGAGTCCCTTGACGACTACCAACAGCAGGCAGGCTTGCCACTGACGGTCTTTTGCCAGATTCAAAAAAACTTCGCATTTGGAAACCGTCCTGAAACACTTTTAAGCTCCTTGTTGACTGCTTCCGTCGAACTTCTGCGGCGGAATAAATCTGAAACTTTTCCTGTTAACTTCCCGGAAACCTAGGCGTAGAGAATTGTGATTTTGAGATAGCCTGGATAGTGACTGAAAGTGCATGGGAGCTAGTCACACCTAGGAATAATGATAATGACTGACTAGTAGTGATCCTAAATATTGCTCTGGATAGTGAAGATAAATGGCGGATTTGGGGGAGTAACTTGTGATCGTAAGTTGTCAAGTAGGGTGACGATGATCGAAGGATACTCGGAATGAAGGCCGATGGTTAGTTGTGTGAGGGAAGAGAACTGGTCATGGGGCCTTGTGGAGCCGGTTGCTTTGCAGATGGTTGATGTGTAACCTCGTTTCCAACGTCTCTTTAAGTGGTGGTGTGGTGGTCTTAGTCGAGGAAGCAGGAGGGACGAATAGCTTTACCGCCGCGTATATGTCTGTCGTCGTGGCGAATTCGATAGCGTACTGAAACCGATACTTTCGGTCGTCGTGTGGTTCTGTTTTGGCACATTGATCCCACCCCCTTTCTCAGCGATAGGTGTTCTTCTGGCATAGGATCAGGATTATATCTACGATTCTCTGTTTTTCTTCGTCGAGCTCCTCAATTTCCAGCCAGATTGTTTGAAGATATACCGATCTCCCATCTAGACGATAAGCAATTAGTAAGTAGGTCTAGAAACAGACGAGTATAAGATAGATTACTACCTCTGTTCCTTTTATCACTTCCACGCTTCTTCTTCTTCTTCTTCTTTTTCTCGTTCTTGAATCTTCCGTCATTGTGCTGCATTGTCGTTGAGGTCGAGGGTATTGTGATTCTTGAACCTTAAAGCGGATTCGAAGAAAGACGCGTTAAATGAAACAAAGAAACCGAGGAGTAAAGAGATGAAAAGCAGATAGGTAAACTGGGAAAGGAAAATTGTGCTTTAAGTAGAACTTTACATGCTGAAACACTCTTCAAGCGCTTTGACGTCTTATACCTTCCCCCGTTAGACTCTCAAACTGTAGTACAGCTGATTACAGTAACACTTCTCAAATGGAGGGCTCTGTGGGGAGTATGCATGATGTTGAGATGTATGAGGACGCCTGTCGAGGAAGCTTGCACCGCAGTCGTCTTCAATCCATCTGTAGTCCACGAGATTGGTAAACTTCTCTAGTACATCCTGTAGTCTCAGAAGTCCGTTGCCTCAAAAGAATTGTTAACGCTGCTGCTATCTCTCGACGAACTGTAGGGCAGTTCAAGGGCGTATTTTGGTTGAGAGATGGGTGACGTTGTCCGAACGGAGGTGGCTTGGTTGAAAGATGGATGACGTTCTCGTCCGAATGGAGGTTTTTGTTGACGTTGACCGTATCCTTGCTCTTGACCATATCCTTGCTCTCGACCGTATCACCGCTATTCGACACCGTTAAAGTTACGCCCTGGTAAGAGGACCACTCTATTTTGCAGACTCTATCGACTGATCAAGATTCTTACGGTGGAAGCGCCACAGGATAAGATACACTAAAGAAATGGAAGTGGTGAACTCGGAGACTGCCTTGAAGTGACTGAAAGAACGGACTAGGAGCTAGTCATAGCTGATTGCTGCCACCCAGTCTTAGGAGTCTTCAGGGACGTTGTCCAACATCCAAATCCTTCGCCCGACTTTGTTACACGCGTTACCCGAGCAGCTATTGCTTGCCAATTCTGTTTGATGGCAGGTTAAACCGATACTTCGCGATGTCGTCCGAAGATCAAAAGGTACTGTCTTGTCCTCCATCCAAGGTCACAATTTGAACGTATCTTCCAAGCTATGAAGACGAAAGTCTTACTCGGTGAAGAAATCACACCCCATGAGGTGCATATGTTAAAGAGAGACCGAGGCCATTAGAGGTATAGTATGCTGTGCATTTTGTCCGGAAATCGTCGTTGTCGTCTGCTACTGCTCGCAACAAGCGCTCGTCAGTCGGCTCGAAGTCTGCCTCGCTGAAACTTTTTTGGACGAAGAGGTAATCGGGTAGAAGGGAGGGCTCATCCTGGACTTGAATATAGCCATGTCTCACACTATTTTCACAACTGTCGTCTTTGTCTGGGCAGTCTGTGGAAATCCATTGTATTGTTCCGTCCTTGTCGCTTGAATGCTCGTGGTCGAACTTTCGTTTTCTTGTAGTGGTCGGTTGTGTGGGAGATGGAGATGGTTCGTTGTGCATTTTGGCGTTCTCCAACAATCATATTGTCGTCGAAAGAACATACTGTCCTGTCCTCCATCCAAGTCAAACCCTCTACATTCACTCGTTCTCGTCGTGCGCGTTGTTCTAGAGATGGCTTAGATCTCCTCTTCCTCCTCTTCTGCCTCATACACCTCCACAACCCTCGCCCTGCCTTCCGCATCACACTCCAACCCCGCTGCACAAAGCACCTCCCACCTCAAACAATCCACCCCCATCTTCCTCCCTCTCTCCCCCTTCGGCACGCCAACCTCAGAAACCCCCAATATATCACCACTCGCCCTCGTCCCTGCCCGAATCTCCCTGCCCTTGGTATCTCGATAGACTTTCTCCATCAATTCGGCGCGGATTTGGTCGCATAAGGCGGGGAGTTTTGTGGCGAGGTTGAGAAGGAAGTTGGCGTGCGAGGTTTTAGTGCTGGGAAGGAGGAGGCGGTCCAGTTTGGTGAGGATTATTTGGTGGGGGAGGCTGTTGGTGGAGAGCAGGCGTAGGATTTCGAGGTCGGTGGGTTTGAGGCCGTGGGTGCTGTCGATTAGGATGAAGATGCGTCGGAGTCTGCGAGAAGTTTGTTAGTGGGTTGAAGTTCCCGGTGGTGGCGTGGTGGTGGCTAATGGATGGCGGTTGATTTGATAAGAATTGTTTTTGATTTTTGAGGTGGCTGTATGCGATGAGGTGGTAGCATAATCGGCTATGGGTATGGGTATGGGACGTGAGTCTTGTTTCCAAAAGATTGCATAAACGTACTGTTTCCGCCCAACTAAATACTTCAAAATCTCCTTTCCCCATTCCTCTCGCGACGCTTTGCCGTACCCAGGCATGTCAAGTACCACGAGTCCGCGTCGACCAACCCACCGCTCGAAATCGCGCTCTCTTTCTTCTTCTGGCCTCTCACGGCGCCCGAGCTTGCCGGCGTGGTATTCGTGTTCTGGTTGCCTTTCTTGCATCTGCATCTCCATCTCTTCATCGTCTTCCATAGCATCTCGTTCATTCCTCCCACTCCTCCCACCATCGCGCACCTGCTTCCTTCCTGTCACCTTCGGCTCGTATATCTGTCTTCCACCAACCTTCCTAACCCCCCCAACACCAAACGCATTCATCGTCCTCGTCCTCCCAGGCTTCCCGCTAACATTCGCAATCTTTACCCCACTCCTCTCCACCAAGGCATTTAATAGACTACTTTTTCCCACGTTCGAGCGCCCCAGAAACGCAACTTCAGGCACGTTAGAGCGAGGCAGCGTGCGGAAATTGGATGAGGAGTGTAGAAAGGTGGGTGTTGTGGTGGTGAAGAAGCGGGTGGAGTAGTATAGCTGCTGTGTGTTTGGCGCAGGGGAGTGCGTGTATGATGTGTATGTTGTAGGGGGTGGGGGGTAGGTTAGGTTGTGGGTGGGTGGTGGGAGGTCGGGGAGGGATGGTGTGCGCGAGGTGGGGTGAGAGGAGGAGGGAGGTGTTGAGGTTGGTTTTGGTGGTTGTTGTGACTGTGTTGCTTTTGAAGGACGAGGTGCGACCACTCTTCTAGAAGGTAGATTCAAGCTCCTCAGGAAGTCGTCGGCTCTACTTGGTGCTGCTTTACTCAGCACACTAATTCTCGGCTTTTCCCTCGACACTACTGGATTTGAGTCTGGTTTCTTTCTTTCTCGTGGCGCACTAATGCGTCGAGAGCGGTCTACATCTCGATCGGCGTCTTGCTTGCTAAGTCTGGCCGGAGGTCTTGTTGCAGCTGCACCTCTAGTTCGTAGACATCTGTGGGATGGAGTGTTGAGATGATAACAGATGCGCAGGCTTTGACGAGCTGTTTTGCTTGATTGCATCGTGGGAAGGATTGAGCAAGGTGTTTCAGAGTTCGAAATATTGTTTCATGTTTGGATGAGTTCGGCGGCAACTCCGTGGCGGAGATGATTTACCAAGTCTTGAATCTTGCATTCAATTGCCACAACCACAACCACATACTCGTCTACACACTTTCTCGCCTACACACCTTCTCGCCTACACACCTTCTCGTCGACTACCTGCTCCATCTCAAACACGCCATCTCTCGCACACACCTACAAACAAACAATGTCAGCACACACTCAAACCCAACTCCGCTCCTTCTACCGCCGCATCCTCCGCGAACTCCCCACGCGCGAGCCCTCTCTCCTCGCAAACCCATCACCAATTCAAGCCTCAATCCGATCTCAATTCTCCTCTTCCACACCATCACCATCACCATCACCAACATCACCCACCACACCTTCACAAACCTCATCATCACATACTGCGATATCACCAGAAACAACAGAACAAATCGTACAATACCTAAAAGCGCAACGGAAATACATTACTTTAGTGGAACGATATAACCCGGGCATGAATATGAGTGATGAGACGAGGGTCAAGTTGACGGCGAGAAGGGTGGGGATGGAGTTGAGTGAGGCGTTGCAGCCAGGGTTTAGGGAGAAGAAATGATTTGGTCGGGAGAGGGGGCCTATAGGTTGTGAAGGAGGATAGAGATGGGAGTGGGCTTGTCTTAAGTGCTGCGAGGATGAGTATCGCTTGGCAGGGGAAGTGCTTTGGGGGCGAGTGAAGAGATGCAGTTGGATCTGGAAAATTCTGCCATCACCAGAAAGGCACTTCGTTAAGAGGAGACCTGCTTTGATGCTAGGCCTGTTTTACCCGGGCTGGGATGTAGATCGAGGCGTTATAGGTACGAGGCAGACAGACGCGGATTTACCGGCTACCGGAAGCGACTGCTATGAACTCAGAACGGCACTGGTGTAGCATGAACGTTATCAAGAGGTCACGTACAAGAGACGAAAATGCTCGAAATGTCTGGTCTAGAATCATTCTTTACTCATTTCTACCATACTACCAAAACTTCGGAAACAGAACAGGGGTATTCCTCTTCCACTCCTGATACTTCTGATCCTTCTCAAACCTCTTATCATATTTTGTCTCACTCATCGGAATCCCACTCACCTTCGTCAACAACAATGTCACAAACGCCGGACTAACACCCGCCATAGCCAATGCAGCAATCTTGCCTCCAATTCCCAACCCCAATCCCATTTCCATTAAAGCAGGCGCACTGGTCATGACACCTGCAGCAGTCGTCGCGATACCAGTCCACAACGTCATCTCGCCGAAATAGTTGGGATGTCTTGACTTGCTCCATAGTCCTCTAGTCAAGAAGCCTTCGTCGTGCAGCTTTGCGTGCTTCTCGGCCATCCAGTCGCTTTTTTGCTTATCGGCCGTGGCTTCGAAGGTGAGACCGCCGATGTAGAGCGCGATGCCGATGATGTCAGTGAGGAGGAGGAAGGACAGGCGAGTACCAAGGACGCCAGGAGAGATGGAGTTAACGGCGAGGACGGGCAGACAGCATACTGACACCCATGTGGCTTGTGCCATCCATGCTCCGAAGAATTTGGGTGCGGATTCTCGGAGACCATCGAAGCGTGAGTCACGGCCTGATTCGCTGCTAATGCGCTTGAAGAGGAATGTGCCAACTATCAAGAATGACCATTAGCATAACGCAGCGTTGAGCAGTAAAGGACTATGAAGCACTCACGTCGAGTAGCCCAGATCATGACAGCCGCACTCAACACAACCTGTCTCCAATTCCAAACATTCACACCTCCTCTTCCCATCAGACTGTCCATAAGACTTGGCCATGCTGTTTGGCCAGCTCCAAAGCCAGCAATAGCACCAACACCTTTCGCACCTGCTGCTGCTGCTCTGGCTCGAAGTGTAGGAAGATACAGACTCAATGCCACGCAAGAAATGTAGGTCAAGCTGCCCGATAAATCATAGAAGCGCTCGGTGGTTGCGAGAATGGAGGGGATTGCTACAGCTGCTTGGATGCCGTAGGCGAGGCCGATGGAGGGGATGAGAGTGCGCAGGAATGGTGACTGGAAGGCTGTTAGGCGGAGAAGGGAGTGCAGGAGGGTCGTCATCGTGGTAGGTGAATGAGAAAGTAGAAGGATTCCCTACATGAAGCTTGGTAAAGTAAATAGACGCTTTGCAGATCGTAGGTCGATTATGCCGATCGATGTCATTGGAAAAACGGTACGGAGCAACTCCCACCCCTGTTGAAAACGGCTATATTCATGCTTGATTTGAGCACGTCCAGAAGAGCATCAGTCTGGGAGTATTTTGAAACAACAATCTATTTTAGATGATATGAGGTAGTCCGGTAGTCTTCACAGCCTAGTATCACGGTGGCCTCAGATTGGTCAAGCACATACATCTTGGAAAATACCGGTTTGGGAAAAGCTTGGAAGCCACATCAATTTCAAATTCCATTAAGTATGCCGGTATCATTCACGCCTCGTTATTACCATGACATATAGTCAATCTCCATCGCATCATCCCGAAGCATATACACCTGAGATCACATCGTCATAATCATGGCATAACACTCTTGAACCTGGTGTGAAGACTGCCCAAGCAAAACTCTAAACGCCTTTCCCAAACCCTCGACCCATCATCTCATCACCTCATTCTCTGGGATGAAGCGAGCTTGATACACGGCCAGCACGTCCTTCCAGTGCATAGCAGCCTTCCCAGGGTTGGGTACCTGGGGCACAATCTTCCCACGCGCACACCCAGCCAAGAAGGTCACTACAGCACCCGACACAAGCTTTGCGTCTGGCTTAGCAGACTTGGACAACGGCCCCAATCTCCTTCCAAACTCGATAGTGATGGCCTTGCTCTGCCATCCAGCTAAACCCTGAATCAGGGTGAGCATCTCCACAAGCTGCTGTAGGCCATTAATGCCTATATCGTCGACCCTTCTCATGAGGAGGTTGATGCGATGTGCTCTGGTCAGGTTTTTAACGAGGGCCTGCCTCCTCTCTGTGGCGACCACCAGTCCTTCTTCTTCTGCGTCGAGGATGTAGGCGGGGTTTCTATCCCCGATATAGAGGTTCAGGGATGTGGTATGGTTCATGGTGAACCAAAAGTCCCTGTGGAGGGTGCTGTTCATTGCCAGCAGGACGTTTTTTGGTACCCAATGGTACGCTTGTCGGGATGCTGCTGGATGATTCCAGATGTTGTAGAAGCGAAAGTGGGGTGTGATTACTTCCGTGAAAATTTTGTCTTTGATCTCGAGGGGGAGGTTGAGGAGGGGAGAGGTTGACATCCCAGTAGACATTGTGATGAGATGTTTGATGTTGATGTGTGTGTTGATGTGTCGAGAGTAGGGGTGTGAGTGGTGCTGGAGGATTTTCGAAGATGAAAAAGACAGACAAACAGGATTTGGAGGGGAAAGCAAGCAGTTTAAGTATCTAAGAGGGCAGCTTGTGCTACCAGCGTATCGTGGCTGTGATTGGTCAGAAATGGGGTGGTTTATTCACTTCTTTTACTGTTTACAAGTGGCCAAAGCTGCTATACCCTTTTAGGTCGATGGTAACATGATCTTGGCTGGCGGCATGACCTCATATATCGAGCTTTGATGCTTTGAGATATAGGTTGCTCATTGCGACGACGAGGAACTGTTTAATGTACCTCGTGCTTTTTGAAGACGTACTGTTAGCAGGGTGCTCCTCGAATGGCAATTTCAAATTTCCCTGATTGTCAAACGAATTTCGAGGCGACGTGGTCCCGCAAGTGCGATTGCTATCCCTGATAGCGAGCAGCTTGATCAGCCTCGTCGAAGTCGCAAGGAAGAACGAAAGCTCATGTTACTGTATAGCGTCAAACAAGGTATCCTTGATCAACATGATTTGCAATTTACCAATTTCTCAGAATGGATCGAAGAGGGCGCAGGTCGCTCTTTCCCTTGACCAAGCGACGAGCTTGACAACACTCACTTGCAGCAATCAGTCTGAATTACTAGCACCCTCTCTCTCTCTGACATAATGCAGGTCGTCAATGTCAGTGCGACGACCGCCAATTGTTCAGCAAACTCTATGTCGCAAGCGATTCTCTAGCAATCGGCAGAGTGGAAGCGACGACCTCCTTGACCACGACGCTGCGAGACTTTCAGCAAACAGCTGCGCGCAGTTTAGGATACAATCTCACGTCGCTCCAGTATCAGTAGTTGGGTGGTCGTAGGCCTCGGACATCCATTCTCATTCTGTCACACGTAAGAATTTCGACGCTACAGCGCATATTGTCGGCACGACGGACGACAAACTCGTCGCAGATTGCATCTTCAATAAGGATGTCCTGAAACAATCTTCCTAAGTGTCCTACACCGAACGAGTCCAACAAAGGACTCGAAGGACGACATGTCATGTGCCATCTCCTGCCCAATGACACAATCGTTGAAGAGCCTCCAGACCGTGCTGGCCACGGAAGATGTGGTATCAGGATTTCGATGCTGGAAATGCCATGATCTGGACGCTATGGTCGCAGAAAAACGAAACCATAGCACTGGAGTAGACCGTAGACCTGTTCATGGCAGGCCATCGAGCAGGCCTTACAGCCTTTCTGTGTTCTGTGCTGCGTCAATCTAGTAGACAATGTCATGTCAGCCTCAAGTAAAAGAAATGTCATACTCAACAAACACCACAACCAAGCAAGACATCACATCTTTCGAAACATCAATTCCAACTATTGCTTCTCCTGATACGGGCCCTCCGTCTTTTCCACATAAGCCGCCAAATCCTCAATCGTGCAACATCTTATCCCCCACTTCTTGCCAAAGTCCAAACACTCCGTCATCCGCATCATCCCACTCTGCACCAGCTCCGGTTTCCTCTGTCCTTCGTTTTCCTCCTCCCCATCCACAACCATCTCCCCAATCACCGCCACCGCAGGCTCAATACCCGCTAACCGTGCAAACTCCCACCCAGCCTCCGTATGGCCCCTCCTCACTCGCACCCCACCATCCCTCGCCGTCAGCGGCACCACATGACCCGGCCGTCTCAAATGCTTCGCTGCCGCCTTCCCACTCGCCAAAATATTACACGTAACGCTCCTATCATTCGCACTAATCCCCGTCGTCACACCCGTCTTGTTGCCCAAGCTCAACTCCTCCGCTGCTTCGCCCACAGCATCAACCGTGACGCAATAGGCGGTTCGATTCGGATCTGCGTTCTCGGACATTGGTATCATGGGCGGTAGATCGAGGAGTTTGGCGCGCGAGGAGGACATCGGGGCGCAGAGGTAGCCGGAGGTGTAGCGGATCATGAAGGCGGCTTTGGAGGGGGTGAGGTGCGCGGCGGAGATGATGAGGTCGCCTTCGTTTTCGCGGGAGGGAGAGTCGAGGACGATGAGGAAGTCGCCGGCGGCTGTCGGGAGGCGGAGGTGTGGTTAGTTGAGTGGTTGTGGTGATGTGTGAGAGGAATGACGGGAGGATTACCAAAGGCTTCTATACAGGATGGTATTGAGTCGAAGTGGTCTGTTGTGCCGTTCATGGTGGATGGTTTCTACGTGCAATCGAGGATATTGTGCTGTAGAGAAGGAGGACGTCTGCTCGTGAGTGCGCTCCGCTATATGCTGTAGTATCTTCTAAGTTGTTTCCGCGAAGCCAAGCCGTTGGTTTGTAATGTTTCGTATCAGCCGGAATCTGCCTTCGGCTTTCGGAACCTATATTAGGATTACTTGCTCCTTCTGCGATTTATGATCAAGGGTATGAGCTGGTGAAATGTTCAAGTGATGAGGGGATGAAAGAGCAATAGCAAAGTCGGGCTATACGTTCGATGTCTAAAAGTGCTCGGGACAGTATGTCGATCTTTGCACGTGTCTCCGAAGGAGCTCGGCTCAGCTCGGCACTGCTGGTAATGTCGGCAGATGAGGAACATACAATAATCAATTGGTTATTAAAGATGATGATGCTATGCCACTAGAAAAAGAAGAGAGGAGAACAAAAGAATCAAAAGACGGAACCGAAAATAATGCTGTACGAATCTCAATCCGCATACCCATGACCCCATAATTCCGCATCATCAGGCACAAAATCCTCACTTGTCGCCGCTCTCCTCGGCTCCTCCCTCTGCCTCGCTTTCCGCTCTGCCCTCCGCACAAGTCCAGGTGTAACAGGTGTCATTGGCGTAAAAGGCATGTAAGCGCTATATGGCGTAGCAGGAACCGGGGGATGATTTCCACGAACAAAATGATCTTGCCGAGGTGTCAGCACTGCAAGGCATGTGTTCACCGGTGAACGAAGCGGTGCCAGTCCTGAATCAGGCGGCGGAAGACGTGGCGAGGCAGGAAGAGGTACGCCTTGAGCATTTTCGCTCAGAGTACGGAAAGGTAATGGCCGTGACACTGGACTACTGGTGGCTACACTCGTGCTCGAGGCCTGGGCAGAGTTGTCGACCTTGTTTCTACCGAAGAATGCTTTCCGTGGCGAAAGTAGCAGGCCTTTTCGAGGACTCTTCTTCTGCGCCTCCAACGGCAATGGCGGGAGTTCCCGGTTGAGGTAAGCTTGAGATAGTCGAGGCGATTTCATGGTTTCTGTTCGAGGAGTATATGGTGTACGTGCTGTATCGACGCCACTTTCGCTGATGTAGGTAAGGGCTGTTTTTGGGGTCTGTTCGGCTTGTTCTACTAAACGCACAGAACTGACATGCTGCTCGTCGATATCGATGGGTTCCTGCGCCAAGGGAGAAGTAGGATGACTTCGAAGAGGTGAAAGTGGTGTGATTGTCGTTCTTGATATAGCACTGTTATCGGCTGGAGATAGTACTGGTGTTGTGGATGTACTTATACGCAGAGCGCGGAGATTTCTGGACGACCTTGAAGCCGAATGTGTCAACAATCGATGAGCAGGCATGCTGTCCAGTCTGGGCGGATGGGAGGGTCGTGGACTTTCGGGAAGTGATGGCAAATGCGTGGTAGAAGACTTTGCCGAGTGCATCGTACTAAAGGTTGAAGAAGAGGCAAGAGGTCCCGCGTGTTGCAGGTTATGGTGTGTAGAAGATTTCAATTGAGAAGGATGAATCCACCAAGCTCCACCTGCACTTTTAGGTCTTTCGTGTGAGTCCATGCTTTCTCTTGAGTCTCTGTGATGGACTACCCAATTCTCAGAGGTAGCTTGTGGCACGACCGTATCATCTGGAGATGACACGGCACTCTCTCTTATCTCCTCCTCCCCTTCCTCCTCTTCGAGCACCGCTGCATAAAGACGCTGCATGACTTTTGACTGCTCGTGATCCGCTTGAATCACATGCTCATGGTGTGACTGGTCTCTCGATGTTGAGTTGTAAGGATTTCGTGATGCAGCAGGTGTTCGCCAGCTGGGCGCGTTCCGTGGTGATATAGGAGACGGATCGAAAGTCCTCTTTGGCGCCTTGACCAATTCCATTGGTCTACCTTTTGTGTTGGCAAGTGCTTCGCGTCGCAGACGACGTCCGAAGGTAAGTATGAAGCTGATAGTCAGTAAAACGAATGCGAGGTAGCTGCCGATAAGTGTTGGGATCTGCCACTTGAGTGCTGCAGGATCACGAATGGCGTGCTGCGAGAATGGTGGGACTTTATCGACAGGAGGAGCAGGTCCTTCTTCCACATGAGCTGACCAGAGTCCTGGTGTTGCTGTTGTCGCGGCTAGTAGTACAGACAGCGTAAGGAGTTCATAGAGCATGGTTCTCTCAAGCAGATCATGGTTATGGTATAAGAATCATCGTAGTTTTGGCGAATATGTGGTATATCAGACGCAAAGGCAACGATGGGATATTTGGGACTCTGGCATGAACTAGATTGCCATCATGTCGCAGATACACGCCGTGGCGGCCACGCTTGCGTAACATTGGCAAGCTGCAAAGCAGAATGATTGGTAGAAAACAGCCACACAGGTCACTTGGTTGTGTAACTCCAGCATTCAGAGCGCTTACAACTTCAGGCACATGTTCATCATTTTACAGTATTGCCGCCGAGGACAGTCTTCACCATTACACATATTCGGTCAAACGGAGGTGATGCAGGATTCAGGACTCAAGTGTTGAGGCCGAAGACCAAGTTCGAAGTTGAATGTTGATGTCGTGATTGGCGTTGGCTCAGCTTCGGCTCGCCTCACACTGCCGATCTGGATGCGAATTAAGGTTTCCCATTGGCGAACTGTGGAGTAGATCCAAAGCCCATATCTAACACTGTATCTTTGGCCTGCATCGCCCACCTCTTCTTTTCTTCTTTCGTCCAGTACTGCGCATTTCTATTTTCCAAAGTCGCCCCTCCTCTATCTATATTCCACTGTTCGCGCAGTCTGTAGAGCTCGTCCAAGTCAGCTCCAGCTCCAGCTCCAACTCCATCCCCAGGACCCTTCACAACCTTATCTGCCACCATCTTCCCCATCAATCCGGGAGATAAAACAACAAAGATGTGTATGTCCACTTTCTGAATTGCAAGGAACACTTTCGCATGAGCACACGCACAATGTTACCGTCTACAAGGCGTATCCCCACGGCTGGTACTCGCTTTGCAGGAGGAGCAAGTCGAGCTCGAGTGATACCCAACATCCAGCACTTCCATCGTCCTCAACAAATCATCGTGAGGCATAAGAGTGCGCCGCTAGATTGATATATCTTATGAACAATCGCTAACATACCCTTCTACCACAGCTTCCCAACCCGAACACATATCTCAGCTCCTCGCCAGCAACAAATCCTGGGCAAAATCCATTCAATCGAGCAAGCCAGACCTTCTTCCAACCCTATCCAAAGGTCAATCTCCCAAGGTACTGTGGATTGGATGCTCAGACTCTCGTGTTCCCGAGACCACCGTTCTAGGTCTGCAACCTGGTGAAGTCTTCGTACACCGCAACATCGCCAACATCCTCACACCCACCGACCTTTCCTCACTTTCAGTCATTCAATACGCCGTTGTATACCTCAAGGTCCAGCACATCATTCTCTGTGGCCATACTTCTTGTGGTGGTGTTGCGGCTGCCTTGGACAACAAGAAGCTAGGCACCATCGATACTTGGTTGATGCCTCTACGTAAAGTCAGAATGGACAATGCAAAGGCAATTGAGGGATTGGACGGTGCGGCGAAGGCAAGGAAGATGGTGGATTTGAACGTGCAGGCTAGTGTTGATGTGCTCAGAAGCAACCCTGATGTTATTGAGGCTATCAAGGAGCGAGGATTGACAGTACAAGGATTGGTGTATGATCTGGCATCTGGAGAATTGGTGCCTGTAGATTCTACTAGCAATCATGAGGATGCCGACCAAGAGCACCGACACGGGGCCTTCAAGATTGCATAGACGAGGAAATCACACTATTCATTGGCGCAGATTTTATGTATAGACTGCTCAATAGACTTCATTATTTCATGATCATCTCTCTGAGCCCACGAAAGCGTGATTGAAGAAGGGTTTTGGTCAGCTACTGAAACCTGATATTTGATGTTTCACCACCGCCAAACAGATGCCGAGGACGTTGAGCGGCAAGATTCTGAGATTGCCGTGTTCGCTTCAGCCAGCATGCCGATGTCTCTATGTCACTTCATTCATTTTCTTCCCACGTTCGTGTTTCTGTTGTGCGATGTGCAGTCATTTCATTGCTATAATCTTGATAATATCTTAAACGCGCGAAGCGCAGGCATGACGCTAATAATCCGGCTAACGCTAAATACCAAGGAAGCTTATTAGGAGCAAGTGCTTTATAGCAAAAAGCTGCCCGAGTGTGACCTCAGCTTTCAATTTGGGAGAGCTTGAGCGTGATATCAAACCCGTCAGCCTTATGGGAGTCTCTGCAGACCTCCAATCACGACCAATGTCGAGGTCAGTTAGCAGCAACGACGATATTCAGAAGTCAGTGGCAAAGCGTACATTTATGAGACGCGCTCTACAAGGCCTACGATGGTTTTGTCTAGATCAATGGTTCCTAATCGTGCTTGCCTGCCTGATCGTCATTTCCTCGCAGGTACAAGTCCCAGCTCGCCACCAACACACTAAGGAAGTGGCGGTAACATACGGAGCCGTAGCTGTTATCTTCTTCATCACAGGATGTACACTACCCACCAAGGTGCTGGTCCAGAACTACTCGAAATGGAAGATACACCTTTTCGTGCAAATACAGAGCTTCTTGATGACATCTGCTACGACATTCGCCATTGTCAGCATCTGTGCTACTAATCCTTCATTCATGGATCCGTGGCTCTTGATTGGTATCATATTTGCGGGTTGCGTCCCCACTACAATCTCATCGAACGTCGTAATGACAAGGCAGGCTCATGGTAACACTGCACTGACAGTGGTGCAATCCACGATTGGCAATTTTTTGGGCCCTTTTTTAACGCCAGTACTCATCAAGATGTACACATCGACTGGAGCATGGTACACGAGAGTCTTACCACCATCAGCAGGAGGCTACGGAGCAATCTACAAGAGAGTCTTCAAGCAACTCGGGCTGTCCCTCTTTCTGCCAATGTTCGTAGGGCAAGTCGTGCAAAATATTCTCCCTAAGCAGACGAAAAAGGTCATGACAGACTGGAAGCTAAGCAAGTTGGCGTCAATCTCACTACTCACGATTATCTGGCAAAGTTTCGATCAAGCCTTTGAGACTCGAGCCTTCGAAAGTGTCAAAGGAAGTAACATCATCTTCATCGTATTCATATCTATCGCACTCTATTTACTCTTCTTGAGTGTCAGTTTCTTTTCGTCAATCATCTGGCTACCCAAGAAGGACGTTATCAGCATCTGCTATTGTGTACCAGCTAAGACTCCAGCTATGGGTGTACCTCTTACTATACTACTCTTCGCTGGAATAACTCTGATTGAAGAGTCGAAAATACAGATACCTATGGTCATTTTCCAGGGTATCCAGATCCTGGAAGGAAGCCTGCTTACTATCGTATTCCGGAAATGGATCAGGCCTGAAGAAGAGTTGGAAGAAAGCCAAAAATCGGTAGCAGAGAACGAAGCTGAGCATGAAAATGCTGATACAGAGAAAGCATTTGGAAATCGACCTCAAGCTGCGGATAACTCCTGAAGATGCACATCAACTCTGCTTTGCTCCGTCAATCGTCCATGCAGATTCCTACCGGTCGTCCAAAGCAAAACACCATTTACTGGAGATGCCAGCATCCTGTTCTACAGATTCCAAGGAGTACGCTTTTCCAGTCTGGAGATACCCGTTTGTTAAGGCTGAAAGCTTATATTTTCGGCACGTCATTGCCGAGCTCAGCACAAAAAGATCGACAAGCCGCAAAACCGAGAGGAAGGAACCACAGCAATCCTCTTCATCCTAGAATACTCGCGCCAAGCAGCAACCACACTTGATACATCTCATCCTCTTCACCAACATTCACGTATTCTGTTTTTGTCCCAGTAATACCTGCTACATCGTCTCGGAATTAGTTGTTTTCGCCATCTTATCGATCACTGGAGCTCCTTTTTTCTTTGTAAGACAAACGCTGGTAGCTTCAGGAAGACAATAAACAAACACTTGCTGCTTCTGACACCGACATCCTCCGACACTCTTCACCTCATCCCATCAGCTTCGCAGGAACGCCAAGCTCAAAAAGCCTCAACTCCATACATCCTTCATCTCACACACATGGCTCCTGTCATCTGGGGTCTTGACCTCGCCGAGTTCAAATGGAATCGCTTTAAGTCCAAAAACATGTTTGGCAACACCGACTACCATCTGCGGCGCACCAAATTCATTGTCTACCAATTCGCGATGATTTTCTGCGTTGTGTCTGAATCTCTCGGAACAGCCGCTCTCTCAGACTACCTCGATCAAGAAACACACATCCGGAATAGAAGTGGGGGATTGGCACAAGAACATAACAACAACATCATTGGAATATTTTCCTTCAACATCTTTTTCGGCATATTCAATGCTTTCGTTTTCGGCGCGGCATTCTTCTTCGACTTGCAATGGCCGGAGAGAAAGGAGATTCCTGGAGTAAGATTGGCGTGGAAGATATGTTCAGTGCTGTGCTGTATACTCGGACTTGCGGACCTTATCGCCATGACAGTAGGTCCAGCATAGCCCACACGCCAGATCATCTAGTTAACCATGTTCTCGCTATTTAGGTAATAGTGTCTTCACGAAGAGCGACAGTCACCGGTGTCTCCGCAGCAGAAGCACTAGCACTACTGAACACCTACCACAAGTTCCATGAGTCACCGCTCATCTACCACCACAACGGGCGCGCTGTCGCATCACTAGTATTTATCTGGCTCGGCTACCCTTTCGTTATATACAGCACAGTCATCATGTGGCTATCACTTGCACACGACAAGCGAACAGGTGGTCCATTCTCGACGCACGCTCGCGAAGCAAAAGGATGGAATGGCAAGGATATCGAGATTGGCTCGATGAATATCGGGGATGACAAAGATGTTGGCACTACGGCACCAGGCACATCGACAGCAGCAAGCCGTTATGATGGTGCTGCTGATATGCCGCCAGGGCATGGCCACAACACTTCGGACGCATCATCGATGACTGCCATACCAGGAGCGACGTACGATCCCACGTATCAGCCCTTCAACAAGGAAAGCGGACCTACACAGCCATATCCTGAGACGTGAATGCAACGTAGTCGATGATTACAGACAAAATAGAAGTGAGGATATGACAAAGAGCCGACTGTATAAGCATCATTAGCGAAGCGATAGAAAGGACACTGTTCTTGAAGCTGGTTTTGGTAGCAGCACTTGTATACGTGTAGGAGCACACGTAAGCATTTCATTAACGACTGAACGGCCTATATGAAGTAATAACTGGAGAAGCGATATATATCGCTCTTCTCATTCTGTATCCCTTTCTCGTTCATGCAAACGTGCTAGATATGACAATGACACCAGAATTCCAAATACTTCATTAATGCCATACCATACCATACCATGACCTGCTGCAAAAGACGTATACAGACGAGGAAACAGGACTCATTCAATATTTGAGGTCGTGTATAAAGTGCCGACCGCTAAGTATATTCTTTCTACTTCTAATGAAAGTTGACAAGGTCAAAAGGAACAACAAGCTATGTCATACTTATCACCACCAACAGTGACAACTTGATCAGTGATGCAACCCGGTCCCTGTTCTCACGACTGCTATACTCCAAACACCCAAACTTCGCCACATATCTGTCGTGATAAGCCCACAAGCACCGTCGACAACAAAACAATACAACTATAAAAAGGATGAACGAGCCGTTGAATCCAAAAATACGGTAGCAAAGCTCGCGATCGTGATGGGTCGCTTTCCCGTCATCGACAAGCTGATCTTCGCTTGCTTCAATTTCTTTCAATCACGATGTTCCCTCATAGTAGAATCATCTCCACCATTGAGATCCTCATCGTCATCGTCATCATCATCGTCTATAACGATAGCATTGACACCTGGACCAGTACCCAACGCATGTACATTCAACGCAGGAGGCGGTGGCGGCACATTTCCTTGAATCCCTAGGCCAAACGTCTGGAATTGTTGCTGATGTAGTATCGGTGTACCAGGCATAACTGGCGTCATGGATTGATTGTGCGTTGGATTTGCACTAAGAGGACGTGGTGTGAAAGGATGAGCGTGTAAATGTGCTGTCGCAAAATCACCAGCTCCGGGTGTGGCGAAAGGTGTTTGTGCAGCTGACGAGGCTTGGGGAGTGTTGGGTGCAAAGTTGAAGGTATTGCTCGGAAGTACAGGCGCTTGGGGTGCTTGCGGAGGTTGCTGGGGTTGTATGTATTGCAGAACAGCTTGCTGTAGACTCGGCAATGTTTGGTGATGATGCTGACCTGCTGGTTGATTTTGTTGTGTTTGCAGTGCTTGCTGCGCCTGTTGCGCCTGAAGTTGTTGCATTTGATGTTGAAGAAGCTGCAGTTGGTGGAGTTGCTGCTGATATTGTTGCACGTTTGCGATATGTGTGACACCGTGGGGTTGACCACCTTGTAAGGTAGCTTGGAAGTGGTTGGCCATGTGTTGCATGGTTTGTGGGTGCATTGGCACAGCTATGCCTTGAGCTTGCAAGGCGGCCAGATATTGATGAGGTTGGATATTCTGCTGAAATAGCTGGCTGCTGACAGCGTCAAAGTCGCTCGGTTCATCATCACTATCGATGTCCCTTGTTTCTGGGCCGACATAGTTGTCCTGAAGATACTTGCGAAGCTCAAAGACCCCACGACCAGAGAAGACGCAGAAGACGTCACGCTGATGTGGGTTGAATTCTTCTGGAGGTGATCTGCAGAACTGTACCAGATCTTCACGTAGAAAATCGACGACTCCTGTCAGACTGAGATGTGTCAATCGTGGGCATTTCAGCAGCATCGTTCTGATTCCGACTACAGTCAACTGGCTGCAGTAACTTAGATGAAGACGTTCAAGCATGTTCGGCCATGGTCCACCACTACCAGCAGAAGGTTTTGGTCGAGCTAAAGCTTTCAAGCTTCTATCGGTTATAGCAGCACATTTGACTAGACCGATGCGTTTGAGCTTTGGAAGAGATGCTAGCAGGGAGACCGATTCATCTGTGAGGTTGGTGCAACATGCCAGATCAATGTACCTAATCCTGCTGCACAATCTGACCAATTGTGACACTCCATAATCTGTGATGCGTGCACAATGACCAAGATGGATGTAGTGAAGGTTCTTGCCTAACTTCGTGATAGCTGCAACTCCTCTATCCGTAACATTGATACATTTCGCCAAGACTAGGTTGCGCAATTTTGGCGCCGAGTTGACGATCTTGGACAGACCAGCGTCTGAAAGGAGGTGACAATTCGTTAAGTCAAGAACGCGAAGATTCTCGTAAACGTGGTCGAGAGGAAGTTGAAGGAATGATTCGTCGGTCAAGCGCTCACACTGCGAAAGCCGTAGTTCACGCAGTTGACGTCCGCCTGTGATCAGTGAGGTGACTGAAACGTCCGTCAAGTTCATGCACTTCTGCAGGTCAATCTCGAGGATGTCGTGGCAGTTGTCTGCAAAAGCGAGCACTGAACGATCGGTGATTTGTGGACATTCATTGAGTTTGAGCTGGATCAATATTAGCTTAATAGATTTCAGCATTGATTGCTTCGGACTCACTCTCTTCACCCGACGACAGTTCCGGGCAATAGCCTCCAGTGAGTCATCTGTTACTCTTGTGCATTTTGTTATGTTCAGGCCTTGTAGCTTGTAGCAGTTCTCAGCAATAGCAAACATGGTTTTATCAGTGATAGCGTCGAGTCCAGACAGGTCTATCGCGAGGAGATTCCGATTGCCTTCTACCAACACTGCCACACTTAGATCTGTTAACTTGATGCAATCCGTCAATGTCAATCTTTCTATCCTCTTGCAGCCAGACAAAGGTTGTAGTGTGCCATCACTAATCTGATCTTTCAACTGTGCCAAATTCAATCTCCTCACAAGCTCGTGATAGGCGAAGAACCCATTCGGTTTCCTTGCTGTCTGTATAACATTTATCAGGTTCTTCCAATTACCGGTTGAAGGTCGATGCCATAGTAGATCCACAGAACACCGTGCCCAAGCATTTGAGACCAACATGCAACTCTTGATATCAGCTGTAGATGACAATCTGGAGAAAACAGCAATGAGAAGTTCGGCAGGTAATCTGCTTATTGGCGATATGCGGCATCGCTCTTCAAAGTCTTCGGAGTCGAGTTCCATATCATCTAGTGATACCTCGAGGGAGGATTGGGAGTCGTTGCCCATTCGTGTCAAGGATTCCTCATCGTCATAGTAGTCACGCTCATCTTCACTGGAATCAGAAGTATCGGAAATTGAGGATTGCCGGCCAGCTTCCAGTCGGTTAGCTGGGACATTTGAACGGCGCTCGCCGGCGGTCATATTTGTTGTTTGATAGTTTGATGGATGCTTGCTATCCGTGTGATTGTGGACGATGTTATGGGAGAGATGTAGAGTATGCAAGTTGAGTAATGGCGGGATATGTCTGCCGCGTGGTTGCGTAATTGTTTGTTGATGCTGAGCCAAGACGTGCTGCCTGCGCACGCTTATCGGTCTTGTCGGGAACTGGTCCCTTGAGTTATGGTATTCTGCTGTTGTCGGCGTTCAATGAAGGAGTAGGGAGGAGTGGCTGTCACGGCGATAATGGTGGATGTCGAGGAGGGAGGAGGAGGTTGTGTAGTAGGGAGTCGGACAAGGAAGCGGATGTTGGAATGAAGGAGTGACGGTGAGTGTGGGGTAAGAGAGCGTGACTTCCTCTTGCAGGAGGATTTCAGAGAGCCTTAGGAGCCTTTTCAGGGAGTCAATTGCGAGTTTGAGACAAAGAGCAATCGAGGCTTAAAGTTGCACACAACCGCAACTATTGACGATTTGCAGTGTGGCTATGCAGATCAGGTGTCGTGGTTGCTGTAGTTGCTCGTTAGCCCGCGCTGCCGGTTCTCTTGTCTGTTGTCTGCTGCATCTCTATATGTCTAGCTCTTTGACATGACTGCCTGTACTTTGTTGAAGACAGGCAAGAGCTTGGACGGGTACAGTCTTCTTTGTTTCTCTATCTTTGCTGCTCAGGGTCATTAACCGCCTGAGTTTAGCAACGCAGGCCTCGTGACCACGGCGGTTCTTCTGACAGCGGTGGCTTACAACGAACACCTGCATTAATGCCGGTTCACCGACTATTCGATCATCGCCAGCCCTCAACACACACCTCTCAATCGCTCCCAGTCTGAGCCTCTCGAATTGATCTTCTTTCGTCGAGGCGCTTTGAGGACAGCCGCACACGTTGTAATACATCGGCACAGGATGATCCCGCTCAATCAACATGGCGTCGTCCTTCTCTTATCTGTTTCACCTGCCTGCTTTCTGAAACATGCATGAGACCTGCTTCATGTGGCATGTCTCTCCCATCGGTATATGTGCCTACAAGTCCGTGGGCGATATGTGTTACATCAAGGTCGAGCAGCTCTGGATTATGCCAGCTATGCCATGATATCCTTCTGTTATCGGAGGTGGACTTGCTGCTGATGTCACTGTCCTGGGTATTAAGCTTCGATGTGGTTCCTCAACATGCTCGCTTGTTTGTGCCTCTCCTCACAGCTGCAAGATCACGATGCCTTGAGGTTTGGACGCTCAGGATCGAGTTTATGCAGTTTGGTGATTACCTCACTTCATCATAACTATGACGAAAGGTCGGGTATGTCGAGTCTGCCGAAGAGAAGAAAATATACAAATTGTTATAATGATTACAAGAACAAAAAGCAGACCAATAACACATCACCGTCAATCCTCACCGCTACTGGCGTCTGCATTATCTGCACCAGCCTCTTTCCTTGGTCGGCCTCTGCCTTGTCTTTTCGTACTACCATTCCTGTCACCCTCTGCATCAGCCTTCACCTTGTTGTTGGCGGCCACAGACTTCAAGCTCCTTTCCAGTCTCTGCTTGGCTTCCTCATCGAAGCTATTTCCATACACCATTTTCACCATTCCTGCCATTCCTTCTTCTCCGACTTCCATTTTGCCTCTCGGCCCAACCAAGTACTCCACGGTCTCCTCTCCAGCATTCATTTCTCTTACTCGCTGAATGTAGCCTTCCTTCTCCATTCTCGCCAGAACCTTCTCTTTCGTGTCCACCGGCGTGCTTTGATCTGCATTCGTTCTCTTTAGATACCGTTCCAGCTTCGCCTCTGGCAATCGTCCACCAGCTAGCATGATGACGGACACCACAAAACTGTACAATCCCACATACGCTTCTTCCATCTGCTGCGTTGGCACCTTTGGCGGTGGCATGATCTCTGGTATCCTAAACTTCTCCGGCAATATCGAATAAAGTATCCAGCTTTTACTCGTCGAACTGGGCTTATCTGCCGCACCACTCTTCTGCGCTGCACGTTTCTGCTGCATCGTCACCTTTTCCTTTGCAGGAAGCTCTACCATTTCCATCCCAAAGGTTTGTCGCAGTGCGAGCTGTGCACCGTCGAATACTGTCTTGAACTGTCGACCTTGGGTTCCAAGAACTTTTGTCGATATGTCGGCGCGGCGTATTGGTAGGCGAGAGTATTCTGAGGCAAGGGCGAGGCGGACAAGGGCTTTGATCATGGTTTGGGAAGTGTCAAGGCCTGAGGAGTCCCCGGCTTGGGACATTTCGATATCATCGTCGGCTGGAGGAGATATACGGCGTTGTGTACGGGGACATTGCGATAGTTGTGTACTGTCATCTTCATCTTGCGCCGCCTGCGACTGTTGTTAGAAGATGGATGGTGGGGAGAAGTGAGGTGTCGTACTGCGCGTCTCTTACGGCCAATTGGAGGCATTGTGGTTCAGATGTGATGTATTGAGAGTACTTCAGATTTGTGGCTCAAAGGATTCCCTCTTCAGTGTTCACCTTGAAGACGTGACAAACGTGACCAAGCGCGTTTCAGCTTAAAAGCGATAAGTCCGGCCGGTTTTGATGACGTCGCTGAAATTACCCCACAAACTGATGTGTTTGTTTCAGATGTGCCTGTGCCTTTGGAGAAGAAACATCCTCCTCCAACAAACCTGAGCTACCTAAGGAAATGTCTACAGATATTTTGACACCCGAGCAGTCACATGCTTTGCTAGACATCCTTTCTCACCACGAAGTTTACCAGGAGATCAGAGATTTCAGAGAGCCCAATGCTCTGAACGGTTATGGCCCGCCATTCACGGCCAAACCAGGCCAACCCTCCAATTTTCCATCTCTGCAAGGCCTGGTGTCTCGCTTCCTACTCCGTCTTCCTGGGCTGAAAGATGCGCCTGAGGCATTTTGGCACTCACAATGTGCAAGCATCGTCACCGACCTTGAGAAAGCCGACCTCAGTGAAAGTTACGACAAAGGCTTGATTGGTATTAGGAAGACTTTGGCAACAGCTATATCAGCACTGATCGAATATCCTGTAAGAGGAATCTTTGCTGGGTTCAAGGTTCCGGAAGAGCATGATCCGAACCAGACGTATGATAGGACGAAAGCGGCAGACCTGCAAGGAGCTTTCAGTGAATTGATGCACCAATGTGTATATGGGGATATGCTAGATGAGATGTTCAGAATGGCAGGAGAGACAGACAAGTTAGAAGACCATACCGATCTAGTACGAGCAGCACATGAGTACATCATTATCAAGTATGTTTCCCAAACTGAGTGCGATGGCGCTTGCTGACGTGAGATGAATAGCCTCGCCAGTTTCATGCATTATACACTCGTTTTGTCACCAAAAGGCCAGAATCTGATTACTCTCATCGACAATGCGAACAGGCTTGTACCATGGGGTATGATGAAGCAAACCCTCAAGATTGGAAACGTTGCTTCGATGATCAATGCCATGGTCAAGGTAGTGTTGGCAAAAGTCAGCGTGGCTACTGTCACAAACTTCCTAGGTTTGACCAAGGGAAGCGATGAAGGACAGAACCTGATGCAACAGTATGTCGAAAACACTTAGACATTAGAAATAAAAGCTAACAAAATCCTTAGCATCATCTCGCAAGTCCTACAATGGGATATTCGCGACCTCAAAAACCGTGCCACCAAAATCGAAAAGGACAAGTCACCTCCAACGAAAGAACAGATAGAAGCACTTCGCAACTACTCCACCCTCTCCCGAGAACATCACGACTCCATGCGTAAGACAAGTGAAGACGAAAACAAATCGCTTCCCATGGTCATCCTCACTCAGGCCAAAGCCTCCACCAAACTCACCCCCGAACAACATGCTCTTGCGCAAGACTATCTCGCTATTCACCTTTCAATCAGAGATCGTGAACAGATTGTCAAAGTGCTCTGCCACTCCAACCCCGACCATCTAACAACAGGCGTCCGCACGCTAGTAGAAGCCTATGACCCCATGATCCGCAAACTCCACCAAGCCGTCGACCTATCAAGCACAGTTTCCGACCTCGAAGTCTTCCTCAAAGACATGATCAAGCTCTCAAAAATCCCCGACGCCAGCTCAAAAACCGCAAAAGACTACCAAATCCCCTCCGTCGGCGACTTCATCGAGCTCCTCCACAAACATCAAGGCGCATCGCATCGGTTCATCCACCAATGCGGTAAAAACGGTCCAGAACTCATGTCCTGGTTCTCCGAGTACCTGCACGCTGCCGCCGACGAGTTCAAGCGCAAAGATTCATCCACACCCACCTCAGTCCAAGACGCAGGCGACCTCACTCCCGCTCTAACCGACCTCTTTACCTCGCTGCCAAAAGACAAACAATCCTCCTTCGCACCTCTCTTAGACTCCCACGCCACCTACCTGAAGAACCTGCACGCCTCCTCCCTCAGCCGTCTCGACGCCGTCCTCTCCTCCCCACGCACAAACCACCCTGCGCTGCAATCAACATCAAAACCGACCTCAGCATCCAACGCCTCAATCTCAAATATTATGTCAAACTCCTCCCGTCCGCCCTCAGCAGCCTCAAGTCGTGCTTCTTCACCCGAACGCTCGTCGACTACCATCTCATCCGCCGCAGCCGCCCACGCCACAAAAGACGCCCATCCCGGCCCTGGCGCTTACTTAGCACGCTGGCAAGCACTCATTGAAGCGACAACGATCACGCCCGCAAAGGCTTCAGGTCCTGTCCGCCGAGGTGGGAGCGGAAGTGTGCTTAAAGCCAGTCGTGATGATGGCGCTGATGCTGAGGAGGTGCTAAATGGTGGGAAGGGCAATGACCATGGTCAAGAGGAGAAGGAGTTGTCAGATGCAATGGAGCGGTTGGATGCCGAATTGGAGGGCACTGGGAAGGCGGGAAATAGTCGGCCGGATACTAGTGCGATTGTGGAGGCGCTTGGGGGTAGGTTTAGGGAGGTGTTGGGGAAGAGGGCTTGTACGTGGTAATGAGTCATGAATGATGCGTTGGAGGATGAGAGATGTGCTGTGGCCATGAGATGGATTTGCTATAAGATGCTGAAGAGATGAGCTATGAAATGTAGAAATGCCCATTGTGTAATAATGAATCGTAATTTCGTCAGCTTCATGGACCTCATTAGACTTTAAATCCGATTCAGTCTTCATTTAACCTCATCAGACTCCGTTTCTTTTGTCATGTTAAGCAATGCAAACCCAGCTACTCAAACACCACGACCACACCCAGCACCAACAACATCGCCCTCATCCAACCACCCCTTCCCAACACTCCAAGCAACCATTTCCCCTGCACTACTCCACTCCCTTTTTTTCAAACTCTCCATCGTCAACTTTTCCTCATTCAGTAGCGAGAGTCGTTTATACAACTCCTTGGCCAACTGCTCGTTCGCACGGCCGTACACGCCCATAGACCGAGGAGGCTCAATCACAGTCATGAGGTGGTAGAGCACGAAATGTAACCATATCAGATTCGTAGCTGGATTGTACGCACGCCATGCTGCTGCTGCTTCTGCTTCATTTGGTGCGGCAAGTGCTTCTTGCTGCTCGGTTGTAGTGTTAGTTTTTGCTTTGCGGCGACTCTTTTGGCCTGCTTGCGGTTGCTTTTGTGCTGTGGTGATCGTGGGATCGGAGAAGAGGACTTCGCCGCGCATGTGGCGGTAGATGTCGTATTGATATTCCATTTCGCCGTCGCCCTCGAAGACGGCCGGGTCGGCGGAAAGGTTGAGGTAGGCGATGTCTTCACTGATTGTGAGCTCGTTGTTCATGTTGGCGCGAGAAAGGGTGTAGTCGATAATAGTTGTTTCGAGAGTCGTGAAGCCTAGCTTGCCATTGGTTGCAGTCGTGGGGATACTTGACGTTAGTTGTGTTGTGAGTGGTTGATTGTCATTTGTGCGGATGCAGATGTTGCCTAGGTGGAGATCACGATGCTTTTGAATGTCAGCTTGACGATATACATTAGCATCAGTAAGGGTGAATAGTTACCTCAAACTCAGCCCAACCTTCCCCCTTCGCAACAGCACATGCCACATGCCAGAAGATATCCCAACCGGCCCAAACACTAATATTCAACCACCGCTGCTTTACATACCCATTCTCGTCCTCTTCAGCAGGCTCAAGCTCAAGCGACGATTCCAAATCAGTGCCAGCATCTTGCATCTCCACAACCGCCCACAGTTGAGTCTCATCATAAGCTGCTTTCCTGCTCGGATCAGGAAAGACACTCGCCTTGACATTCTGATGATAGTGTTTCCATGCTGCGCAGAATTGTTTCGGCAGTCTGCCTTGGACTACTTTGACGTCTCGAAAGTTGGTGAAACCTGGTACAGGTGACAGACGTTTCAAAAGGCGTACTTCTGAGGCAACATGGTCGACTGCGCTCATGGAACCCTGTTTCTTCTTTTGTGCTTGTGTTAAGGGATTGGTAGATGGTGGTGCTTTCAAGGCGATGAGTTTGAGAACACTCTCATCTGCTTGAGTAAACGTTGTTTGTACGGTGGGTAGTAGAGCTAGGCGGAAGACTTCGCCGTACGAGGCTTCGGCGATTTTCTTGACTTCAAAGTATGGTGATAGTGTGTCAGCCCAAGCTTGGAAATCGAATGGGCTGGATTGGGCGTGGCGATCGTGGCAGAGTGTGAGTAGTTGTTGTGCATGGGCGATTGTCTCAGGAGTTGTGACGGCGTGGAGGATTGCTGGTGCAGGTTCGGTCTTGCGAGGTCGATGACGTTTGGTTCGACTGGGCTTTGAGCTTAGTTTCAGACTTTCTAGCTCCTGTACAAGCTGTTCATCTTGCAATTTCTTAGGTGTTCTCGTCTTCGCAACAGGCATAGGTGTTTCTGGGATCTCGAGCACTACCCGCTGGTGTCGTGCAGCGGGCTTCGGTATCCTGACATCAGATGATGCTCCCTGTGCGGACGCGCTCGTCCCTGTCTTCTCGACACCTGTACTTTTCTTCGACTTTGCCTTGACTGGCAAACCGTTACTCAGTCGTAGACCTCTCCTTTCATTCGCATTTCGTGGCCACAATGCATTGTCTTTCTTAGTCTTATACGCACTCCGTTGACCAACTGTGCTAGATGTCTCTGGTTTCGGCCTCTGTTCCTTTTCTTGCACTGTCGCCGCGGTTGTATTCTCTTTGTCTTCCAACTGTAATGACTCCAACAGCTCAAGCACTTTATCCTCGCAGACTTCAATAGCTTTTGACTCTTTCGCTGGACTGGACGAGGTGAAGCAACTGTCGATGAGGTGATCTCTAGCTGGGCGGCGACGACCATAGCCTTGTCTGGGTCTAGGCCTTGGTTGACTATACATTCTGGAGGCGGGTATGCGATACCAGGGCTTCAGCGATCGTGTTCGCAGGACATTCTTTTTGCTGTAGTTTAATACAAGGTCGTCCGTAAACATAGCCATAGCAACGGCAGGAATGATTAATAATCGTCATATCCCTGAATGGGTCAAGTATGAACAACATACGGTACTTTAAGTAACTCACAAGTACAAGAACAAGAACATATGTTGAATGGAATGGCATGAGTGCAAGTTGCTATTGCAAATAGTCTAAAGTACGAGCGGAGGGTAGGAGTCTCTGTACATGTAGTGTCTCTGTCTGATCAGGAATAGAACACATACAAGTTATCATACCTCACTTCATTGTCCCCATCAGCAAGACGCACGACAGAGAATGTTTCCTCAAGGCTGGCTGAGAACACTACTGTAGCAGATTGTCGCTCCTATCCAGAACAATATCATAATCTAGAAAACCGCTTTTGATACTGAAAACAGTTGCAGGCCGTGATCAGTATTACTACACTGTCGATGGAGCATGCGGACAATGCCTCTTCTCGCTGCGTACACGTTCACCGCCACAGCAATCTCTGATTCACAATGATTTGTCCTGCGCAAAGCTCAAACTAAACCAGCTGCTAAAGCCCGGTAGGCCAGTAGGTTCACTCAGCATTCTTTGCCCCGGTGTTAGAGGTAAATGATATGTTCTTGGTCTTTGGAAGCTCATCGTTCTTGGTGTTGATACCGATCACGCCGATACCTTATTGCAGGTGTCAAGATCAGACTATAGGTATGCGGTATTCTCTGTCGAAGCGGACGAGATTGGAGGGCTGCGAGATCTTTTGCTTTGTGAAGTTGACGGCAACAATATTGGCTCTGGTAGGATTCTAAACTATTGCCTTAAGAGGGACGCCCTTTCTTTGATGACAGAGTGGAATTGCGTTGACATATATTCTGGTTGAAGCGTTTCGACATTATGAATCCTGAGGAGGGCGCAGGTGCGGATGCAAAAGAGCTTCGGCACTCAAGATGGTGGGAGTGCGTGAGCAGGAATGTGGCAGTAGCTGGCTGTGGCAATCCGCAAGTCACAATGTCAAACTCGTGATTTGAAAAAAATGTACTTTGCTCACTGTAGTTGTCGTGTCATCCTTGCATGCCACCATATGATTCTTACATTTGTCATTGATCAGCTACTCCCAAATCTATTTTCACACTTGTCTTTCGATGTACTCTGTTGTAATAAGCGCAACTCTGTAAGCTTGTTGGTTTTGCATCATGCACATATCAACAAGCATTAGGATCACTGTAAAAGTGTGCATGTCTAGGAGTGGCAGATTGAGGAGATTCCAAATACCTCCTTGGCGTCGCATCCTAAGGGTCACTCAGTTCACAATCTTCTATACAACACCAGCACTGCAACGTCCATCCAATTGGCATGCACTGTAGATGCATCGATTCTGATTCCTACAATGTAGAAGACTGATACTTCTCATTGTTGTGGCCTCAAGCGTGCACAAAGGGTGGCAATTGCTGTATCTGCTTCGTTGTGATGTTGCATTTATAATGCGCGGTAATTAAGTTCTCCCACTCAATAGCCACAAGTACGGGTGGCTCAATTGGATGTGGCTATTGAGTGTCGACAACATCCGAGCCACCCGCCAAGGTCTGTAAGTATAATTTCTTTCCTATCTTCTTCTTCAGCAGGCAGGGCAGGCAGGTACGTATAACTTCTTTCCTTAAAAAACCACTCATCCATTGCACCGCGGATGGGAGGGTTTCTGAGCTTTCTTCAGTTTTGCTCTTTTTGCAGTCGGTTGTGATGCCTCTTTGCTCCTTTGTCTGCCACTAGCAGTGACCCGATTACCTTTTGCTGGTGATATCTCAGCTTTTTAGTTCATCCTTTGTGTCTTCATCTCGTACGCACGAGAAACAAAGACATGAGCAGGTTGCCAATAGTATAGACATAAACAGGGCCAGTACCCTATGTTCTCATTGTTGAACGGCCAGAGACACGCAGAGAGCCAGCCAATCAGATAGTCTGTAGCGAGTTCGTACAAATGGCTCTGGGATCGAACCTGGCCGTTGTCACCTTTTACAATTCGCCTTTCTACCATCCGCAGCCACTCGCCCCTTGTCTTTGTTTTGTGCTTTGTTGTTAGTGCAAATTGATTTGAATAAAGGTACTCTTTATTGAGCTCTTTCACATCCCCGACGATGCCAGACGACAGAGGCCTTCATCTCGGCCAACATAGCGAGGAGTAATAGCGCGACCTGAAGCCTGACCCTAAGGATCAGGGTCGGCTGGAACATTGCTAGCACTTTTGCAATGTCTTTGGCATCGCTTTGTACCTTCAGACAAAGGGCCGACCTTCATGTTGGAGTCCTCAGCTCTCCGCTCAATCCATTACACTAACCATAGGCTCAAGTAGATTGAGCGACGCCTATGGTCTTTGGCGCGCCACATAGTGGTGACTTGACTGAAAGAGAACAAAGCTGTCCACCAGTAGCTTTCTTGCTGAGATGCTGCTCCAAGATAAAAGCTAACGAGAAGGTCATGTCCTCATCGCATAGATATCTCCTCGAAGCAACCATACCTAGCTCAACTCCGATGCAAGAGTTCACACAAAGGATAACATCCCATCTTTGTTGCCCATCAACAATTCTACCTCGACTAGGTCATCAGCGAGAACCAGCAAGAAGGCCAATAAAAGAGAAGGAAAGAGACATCTTCCATAAGCCTGGACCTCGCAATGCGTGGCACCTTCGGATACAGAAGCCAACAAGATTGTGGTGGTAGCAACGCGTGCTCTGCAAGACCTTGTCAGAAGATTGCTCGATATCCACACAGTGGTAACACAACCCAGAGATTGTCGTCTTTCGTGCGCTGAACCAGCTGCATCGGCCTTCACAGCAGGACTGTGATCCTCTAGCCATACTAATCTTGTTGAGTACACCATCCCAGACACCAAGGCACTAAACCTCGCCTAGCTACGGAAAGCAGATCAGACCAAGCACACCCACATCGCGCACCATGAACAAAGTCTGGCTGGAATACTGGGATGTGTGACGGCCCTTTTGCGAAGACGGGCAAGCCAGGGAATACTTGAACTGCCACGATTTGGTAGCAGTAGTGCTTCGAAATTCCCACATGACGACAGCCGCGCGTGACAGTAGCTAAAGACGCCGAGTCAAACAGTAGTCGACATGGTGACTGAAGTTGCCACTGTTAATGACTGCCCGTCGTCCAGCACGATAGCTTGTCGGTGCCAGCTCGTCGTACGGAAAGTGTGCTGCGAGAAAGAGATGTTTCTTCTAAAGGAAATACGAAATGACATTTCACAGGTCACAATCAAGCTTCAAGTGTCTTCTCATGTTCCAGTACTGCCGGCATGTTCACGCTGCCAGGCTGAAGTTTCGTGAAGTCCTTCTCGTAACCTTCTTCGACGTCAGGATATGGTCCCATTGGCGTAATAGCACGAGGGTTGACCATGGCGTGAGACTTGGTGTACTATATATACTCAGCGACCATGAAAGATAAGCAGTTTCCTCAATTGACTTACATTCTCCTTGATGTGCTTGAAGTCTGTGGACTCTTTGAATCCCTTGACATCCCAGTGGAGATGTTTCATCCAATTATTGATGACAGGATAATCATGGCGGATGAAGCCAAGGTTGCACTTGAAATGCTGGTGATATACTGTGTCGAATCTGATTGCGGTGGCATAAAGTCTAATATCGAGTTCGGTGAGCTTCTTTCCAAGCACATATGGTCCTCTGTTTTCTGCTATGATCTTTTCAAGCTTGTTCAGCGCACCAAAAACTGGCACCACGTTCTTGTCGTAAGTCTCTTGATCAGGCGCGAAGCCAGCTTTGTATACTCCAGTATTCAAGTCTGAGGCCATCCACTCCGCAATCTTGTCAATCTTTTCACGCAGCTCTTCAGGATAGAGGTCCACCTTGGCAAACTCCTCATCAACCATATCGTTGAAGGATGTCTGAAACCAACGAAGCATCTCGGCACTTTCGGTATTGACAAGGGTCTCTTCTACTGTGTCCCACAGCGCAGGTACGCTATATTTGCCCTTGTACTCCTTGTCGGCCTTGAAATACACTTCATGCAGATATTGACTATCGAATAGCTTGTCTGGCGTCGCACCAGGATATGCGCTGTCGAACTTCCATCCTGGCCAACCATTATCGTCGCCCTTGGGGTATGGCTTGACAATGGAGATGTCGATGATGTTGGTAAGACCTTTGAGATGTCGTGCGAGGTTGGCGCGATGCGCAAAGGGGCAGAACAGTCCGATATACAAATGGTAGCGACCAGATCTTGGAGGAAAGTGGCCGTCCTTTTCGACTTTGCCATGCCATGAGTCTGAGTGGTCTTTGTGGATGTCAGAGAGCGCTGTTGAGGTCATCTTGGCAAGTTGTTGGTGGGGGTAGACGAGTGCTTTGAGGCCGAATTTGGTAAGTCTGCAGCAATCTTTTGCGAGCATTCAACGTGGAGGCTAATCAAGAGCATCAGCAGGATTTGGGAGCGAGTTTAGGAGCATATGGCGAGTGAGGAAGGGCGCAAGGAAGCGAGATATCATGGTAGGTAAGGTGCAGGAGGGCATGAGGTGAAGTCAAATAGCGGAATCTGAGTCCGAGGATCCACCGCTCAGTACGACGTCGACTCATCAACGACGTACGCCTTTGTGCAACTTCATGGCATCGCAACCTCTGTATATCTTTACAACCTCAATCGGATAGATCCTTCTGAACATCTTTCGCCGTTGTCTGAAGTGGCGAGAGTTCCTTGAGCTCACGTGCCTTCATATGGCCTTCTGCCTCCTCCTTCAAAACATCACATCACTGTGCACGTATGTCCAGAACATCAGCAGTATGTCACTTGCAAGCACAACGTAGAGCACGGAAGCTTAAGCAGGCTCTGAAAGAGTTGTGCATTTCTAGACATAATATGGAACAAGTGCAGCCTTCATAACCAAATTTCGCCACATTCCTTGCATTTCTCAGGAACGTCACAGCACACGCCACATACCTCGATTGACTGCTCATATTTCATCTCTTTCTCACACGTCTCACACGGTCACGGCTGGGATTTCAATGTATGCAATGGTATGTATTAACCTCTTTGTGAGGTTTGCCAATATGGACTTCTATGTGCTGCCTACAGCTTCGGCATGCTTTATCTCCTACTGCAATACATCAAGACGTTAGCTCAGAGATCAAGATGATTCGTGATTGAAAAAGGTGGGTACTACCCACAACAGGAAGAACAGCAGGAGGTTGTCAACTTACCAATGCTTCATCTCAGCGTGCTATCTGTGCAATGCTGGATGCTAATGACGTCGTCAGTATTAATATCTGTTTTGCAGCACTCCTCACATGCCCTCACACACCTCGACTTGACCCTGCCTCCCAAAGCTTTTATCTGGTCTCGTCTTCGGGATTTGTTAGCACTGTAGACTTTTGAGGGTATGCGAATCCCCTCGGGCGCAATCAAGATTATAGATTGGATCATTCACTTCGCCACATCTTACAGTCCTTCTTATGGGGATCTTGTTCTTGTCTAGGACGGTTCTATGGCTTACTCTGGGTTGTGGAGGCTACTGCTGGTGCTTTGGGTTTGATACGGTGTATTACACCCTGCTTCTTGATTTGTGCAGTGCCTTTGATGCACTCGCACTTTTGGTAATCCTCCCTGTGCAAAAGTCAGGTGGGAAGTCTGCTGCTGGAATCTGCCGAACTATTCTTACATTATCGGCATACATGGCAGCGACCTGACTGGGATGGGGATATGAAAGTCTCTGATCCTGCGGTGGGCACGGATGCAGATGAACATGACATGCTGAGGTGACTGTTGACTCGTGGAATTGCTCTTTGCGGGAATCGACCAGCCTGGTGTTTTGAACGACCAGCCACAGATTTGCGATGTGCTCATTGTCTGTTATCTGGTATGGAGAGTGCTGTTGGGTGTCGTTGTTGCTGGTAGTGTTCACGAGGTGTGAATGAAAGAAAGGACGAAGTGTGAAACACAAAGAAGACCACCACAACGCATTGGCCAAAAATGGAAATACGTGGGCCAGCTCTTTGAAACAGCTGGAAAAGCAGCACAAAGTAATATGTACAAGTATCTGATGCTAATGCTATGGCTTAGGATGCGCTTTTAGCTTGGAAGATATGCTATGCTAAAAGACTTTGTCGGCGATTGCGATGTACTTGAATGAAATCTCACTCAATCAAGTATCATGGGAAGTGCCTATCAATCTCGCCTAAAACGCCCCTCCCCGCCGATATAGACTCGGCCCAGCTTAGTAACTTGAGAGCTGGAACGAATCTAAGTGGCTTGTGTCGTTGTTTTGTTCAAACAAATCTCAACTTGGGCAGTCATATCGGCGAGCGCTCTCTGTCGCAAGTGGAAAGCCTCGCCACCAGAACGCATTTAGCTGCCTTTGTAGTCTCCATCAGCGACAGTGCGTAACTGTCTTGAAGGCTCCGTTAGGTCATGGCTCGAAACTCTGGAGCAAACTGCTGGGGTACATATGCTGCTTGTACGCTGCCCGAATGAACTCCATCTGAGCATCTGAGCATCATGTCGACGACTGCCAAGGCCCGATGTGGAGACTTCGACATTAGGTTATAATTAAGACGTCTTTGTTCGGCCCCAGTCGTGCTACTCGACGTTTGAGGTAAACGCAAAGGCTCATGGCTTGAGCAGCTGAGTCGTCTCGCTAGGCTTGCACAAAATCACGATTTAAAACATTGGTCCATGTCGACGACTTTGGCGCCCTGACGTGGAGACTTCAACATCAGGGTATTTTGAGACGTCTTCGTTCGGCCCCAGTCGCGTACTACTCGACGTTTGAGGTTGACCCAGAAGCTCATGGCTTGAGCAGCTGAGCCATCTCATTAGGCTAGCAAATGAAATCACGATAAAGCCATGGTCCATGTAGACGATTGCTGGCGCTCTAATATGGTGGCTTCGATATTAGGGCATAGCTCAGCATTTGTCTTCTCTTTCCTTCGGCCCCAGTCGTTGGTGCCCTTGTTTGACTGTTGACTTTTGAGAACCACCTAGAAGTTTTTGGCCACTAGATTGAACTCGTCGGGCATGCGAATATCACGTCACAGGCAATGTTGGCGACTCTTCACGCCCTGATGTAGGTTCTTGACATCAGAGTATCGTAATCGTCTTCACTTTGCCCCAGCACGTGTGGTACTGATAGAGAGCCAAACCAGAAGCTCGAAGCGGCTAGGTTGACCTCTTTGGGCTCACAACAACGACAAAGGTAGAGAAATGGATGTAGGATGCACACAAAGAGGATGTAGAGGTAGGAAGTTGTTTCATGCCGAAGCAGTCTTTGTTTGTTGTTGATGGGATGATAGAGGAGATTTTTCCTCGTCGCAATCCCTTGTCGTGTTTCGACCTTTCAAGTTGTCAGCAAGCGATCGAGGGCGGCGCGCTTCACACGGCTCACTCACATTCTATCCTATCGCCGCTAACCGACATCTTCAGTGTCCTTCTGTTCGAGATTGACGTTAGCGGTCTGAGGGAATGTGAATCTAGGAAGAGGTGAGAGGCGTGCCGTCAGCTCACATCGCTTCAACATCATCCTTCCACCAAACAACGTCTCTCAGGCTCGTCGCTTGAGACGTTGACGCTGTTAGTGACTGCACCATGACTTTAGCTAGTGTGTGAAGTGTGTCAACTTACTTGTCGCGGTAGCGTTTCTGCCACCACGCAGGTCTCTTCTCAAAGAGCCTCTTGAGGGAGGCGAAGCTGATGCCACACATGATGAGGCTGCTGGAGGTGGTGTGGGGGCTGCTGTGGTGATGAGGATAAAGGTTTGTTGATGAATTGGTGGTGTATCTTGATGAGGGATGGAGTGAAATGAAGGAAGGATGGAGAGTGAGAGTGAAGACAAAACAACAGTGTGACCAGCCTCGTCACCTGACTCAAGACCATGTCGAATCAAAACACCACGTCATATATCACAGAAGAAGGGTTGGGAGGGAAACGAGAAGGCACTGGATCTAATAGGCTATCCAGGGGTGTGAGGGGTGCTGGAGGACTATTGCAGCTTCATCTCCAAAGAGAGATTAAGGTGGTGAAAGAAAGAAGGAAAAGAGCAAAGGAGAAACAAAAAAGAAGAGCAAAGAAAGAGCTCAGAGCGAGTATCGAGCCAGTAACGTCTTTGTCACATTGACAACAAAGGGATGACACTCACCCTACAGAACCCTGTAAGTAACAACAAAAAAACAAAAAATACAGTGGAGTATGGTTACTCCTTATACATATCCGTACAAGATACCAGTACAACCGCCACGCCGGACGGGCCCGCGCCGGGGCGTGAAATGTCGATTTCGAGCTGTTTATTAAGCTTGGATTGGTAGTATCTGAGACTAGTGAATTCGACCTTGAATTGTTCTGATGCTGGACATTTGAACATCAGGGGTTATGCTCGACTCTAAGCAGATTCAACCAGACGCTTTCAAAAGATGGTAGTATACAATAATGGCATCCAGGCGGGCAGGATGGACAAATTGCATGTGGTAGACTGTACGAATCTCGAAGAGAAGACACCACATGATAGACTGGATACCATTTCATGATGTGAAGAAGTAGCAGCAGATGCAGACAGAGGAATGAGGAGCATCATGCTGAGATACGCAAGGAAGCCACAACCACGGTGAGATTGGTCCACCTAGACACTACGATGGGTGTATCATCCACAACCGGACCCATCGTTAAAGCCTTAGAGTCCTGTCAAGTCAGAACCATTGGCCAATACTCAGCCGGTCATAAGTTCGCCACTTCCCCTCTCCTCTGCCGCATTTCGCTTTTCTGTCATACCCATATAATCATCCCCGCTGGTCGGTGTTCTCTTCTCTCATCTATAGAAAAACTCAATACCTAACAATATGCTTATGTAACCCCTGAAGGTCAAGCGGTTTGCTTTGTATGAGAGTGAGAAACGTAGGAGATCCGAAGAGGAGACTTTGTACACCGAACGTAAACACAGAAGCGCAGCAAAGAAGAAGAATGAAGGCGGTAAAAGGAAGAACAGAGCACTGAATTGTCACAATTTCGAACGTGTCTCCAGAGCTATGAAGACGAAAGTCTTATCCGGCATACTTTCCAACAGAGAGGCGTATAAGAAATGTGTCGCTTACTTCCGTGGCCTCTTTGTCTTCCTATGCCAGCTAGTCTGGAGCTTCTATCTAGAGGACAACGAAAGCACAAAGTTCAAGCCTAAGCTAAACTCGAAGCTAAAGGTCAATACGAACAAGATGCATGAACAGCTAAATAGGTTACCGAGGAAGCAAAAGTGGTTTGGCGATTGTGGGCTTGACACAGATGGAGCATGGGCACTACCGGTCACACTAGGATTTCCTTTACCCTTCATTTTCTTCCTTGTCTCTTTCCCAGTGTCCTTTATCTATATCTTCATTTTGAAATTTTTTCTGGAATCTTTCTGCTTCTTTTTTCTGCCCTCAGCGCTGGTCGCACTACAGCAAACATCATGTCCTTCTTCACAAACTTCAATCCTAAAGACTTCATGAGCATCATGCAAAGATGGAGCAACGTGGCAACAGAAAAGGGGCTTGTTTCAGGTCTACCCCGCATTTCTTGGCGCGATTGGATCTGAAACAAGGAACTTCGCCCAACAACAAAGCACACTCACTGAACCAAAACAATCTCATTATAGCCTAACTTTCGTTGTTATCGTTACTGTCGCTATTCTTGAAGTAGAAGACAGAAACAATGCAAACACCTTCATTGCCACTAGCGAGCCTTGCGCTCATGAGCGATCTACCAGCAGTTCCCTGAGCTTTTTACCTGCAAGTTTGCTACCAAATTGTCTCTCCAGGTTGCTATGCACTACACAATGAGAGCATCTTTTCGCCATTGCCGGGTTGGCTATTGTGCTTATTATGCTTATTGTCTTCTTTGAGATGTCAAACAAAGAACAAACAATAACATCCCCTTTGACCTTGACAGTACTAGTCACACCACCTTTTCCCTTTATATGCACCATGCCCCCAAAGAGTCTTCCCAGAAGACTTGACAATCCACTAATCAAACCGTACAAGCCTAGAACTGTGCAGAAAAGTCGTCCAGCACCAGTCACACCTAATCTTGCTCCTTCAGGTTCGTCTACTTCACTACAGCTTCCGAACGTGAACGCCTCTCGGATATCGCATCTGTAACTAAGCGGCAGTAGTCCTAGAAAGGCCCCAGCGCCTTCCACAGCCCCCAAATTTCGATTTGGGCGAGATTGCTGCTTCAGCATCTCAAACGCAGCAGCATCTGGGATCCGCCGACGTCGAGATGGCGGACCAGAAATCTGGAGGCGGTGAGGGGAGTGTCCCGAAGCCAGATGTTGATGTTGAGATGTCAGGTATGCCACGAGCAGTAAGTAGACCAGGAATCCCCACAACCTCACTCAAATTGCATCAAACTAACAACAAACAGCCAGCCGACGAACTCGCGACAAGAAAGATGAAAGCAAGAAAGGATATGCGCGTTCCTGTATCGAGAGCGCCAGCTCAACAGGAGGAATATGTCATTGAGCAGCTCAAAGCGGATCACGCGCTCTTCATCAAAGGAGCTCGAGAGAGGCAACAGGCCGATGATGACCGCATCCACGCTCTCGAAGATGACAACTTGAGACACCAACACAACTTCGAAGGACAATCAAAGGTCGTAGTTGAGCTACAGAAACGTTTCAAGGTTTCGCAAGCTCAGCTCGGTCTCGCAGTACAAGCACTCGAGAAAAAGGAGGATGAGCTCTTGCAAGAAAAAGCAAACAATGAGGATGTTAAGCAGAAGCTGCAGGCTGCCAAGCAGGACTACAAATCGTTCTCAGATGAATTTACCGAATATCAAAAGAACTATGAAAACGTGAAAGCCGACTACAACAAGCTTGTGGTGGAGCACAGGAGCACGTTGATCGAGTTGCAGGCCTCTAATAAAGAGAGGGACGAACTTGAGTACGACCTCACAATGCTACACGAATCACAACAACATATGACAAAATATGATCAGCAGATTCTCGACCTCCAAGCTGAAGTTGAAAAGTCGATGGGCATGTTGGAAGATGCCGAAGCTCAAAATGAGTCTCTCAAGCAAGAGAAGGAACATTACCAATCCGATCACACAAGACTTGAACGCATCAATGCAGAGCTCAATGAGCAGCTTCAACGCGCACACCAAGAGCTACAAACACAAAGACAGCAGGACGCTCGCATGCTCAGTCCTGTCAGGCACATTGCGAGCATTCATCGCAGCCTTGACCACGAATTGAGTGGCAGCGCTTTCAATTCGCCAATTACTGATCGTTTCGATGTGGGAGGCGAGTCTGGTACTGATGCCGGCACACAGACCGATATCAAACCTATCAATACAACCATATATGTCTCAGCAGAGACACAAACACAGTCAGCACATCTAGACTTCTCCACCGTTACAGCTACATCGATCACTCCTATTACACCTGAAGTCACACAGATGAGCGAAGGATCTACTCAAACAGACGCAGAAATTGTCAAACAGATGACCGACGGAGCTACACAGACGGACACACAACAGATGAGCGAAGGAGCTACCCAAACCGACACAGCTGAGCTAGACCTCTCATCCATCACCACAACTCTCGCCTTGTCCCCAATCAGATCCACACCAAACGAAACAAATGACAACGCCACTCAAACCGACTTGGAACAAGACCAACAAATGGACGATAGCGCCACTCCAAAAGACACCCAAGATGTCGCCCAGATGAGCGACGGAGCTGATCAGCCGGACACACAAGATGTCCAGCCAGCCCAGCTAGGTCTCTCAACCATCATCACAACTCTCGAAATGAGCCCAATTACACCCACACCACTCCAAACAACCGACGGCGCGACTCAAACCAACCCAACAATCCGCACCCGGCTCACCTTTTCCATCCCGGCCCTCCACATTAATCGCCCTATCATGGACATCCAGCTCCCTCGCCTCAGCACCCTAACATCCTTTATACTCACCCTCCTTTCTCTCCTCGCCTTCGGCACATTCCTCCACCACTACAACCAATACGCCATCCTCTCCGACACCCGCAACGACTGGGTGCAAGGCAACGAATTCACCCGCCAACACGTCGTCAACCTCCGCGACAAAGGTGTATGGAAACATTATGGCCGCGAAGTGGAGCCAGGTCCGCTCAAGCCGGTGTGGATGCTGGGACATTGGGTGGTTTTTGCGCTGAGTTTGTTTGTAAATCCGAACTACTATGGATTGATGGTTGATTTGGGACAATCAAGTGCGTATGGGGAGAGGTTTCTGACTTGAATAGCAGGGTGGAGAAAAGCAGAGGAGATTGTCAGGAGGATGACACAGATTGAAGATCGCAACAGAGTTATGTTTGGTGCAGTACAAGGAATAGGAAAGCATCAAGAAAGCGCTGGCCGCTGTGTTTGCGCAGAAGAAGCTGCTTATGTCGTAAATAGCTTATAGTAGTACCAAATTGCACTTTTCACCATTCAAGAAACAGTCCCAGCACTATTGATAGTGCATTTTGTTGGTTGTTCCCTGTATCGTTGACACCATCAACCTTCCTTCTTCACGATATCCACGTCGGACACAACCATGCAACAACTATCCCGAGTATAGAATTGTCGCTCGAGTCTATATAATGCTTCATCTGGAATGAGTAATTGTTGTCAAGTATCGAAGACTTCTGATATGAGGTGCAAAGGAACAGCCCAGAAAGCAGCTTCTCAGCAGGAATCAAGTCTATTCTTTCTCCTCTGTTCTTTCTTCGTTGCCTAAAGTGGCAACAATTCTTGAATGTCAGAAAGTGCTGCGTGTAATAACAAGCTATGATAATCTAGTCCACCGTACTGCCGTATCAATCATAATGCATTTGCCAATCTACCGTAATATCCATGTACAATCTCACCCTGTACTTTATCCACCCCTACTCTACCCAAAAAACCCTTTCCACTCACACTCATCCTATTTCCCTACCTCTCCTCCTCATTCTCATGCTGCTGCACAGGCGTCGCACCAAGCACCCAGCCCAATCCACTCGCCAACCCGCCCGTAACAGCACCAGCAAGCATATCCCTCTTCCTAACTCTCTGCGCATCACCTCTATTCGCATCCTCAAACTCTCCACTCATCCTCCCTGCCTCATGCATAACCCCACCAGCAGCCGCCCTCAAACCGCCCAACCCCCCAGTACTCCTTCCCAACGCCGCCGCGGCACCCCTCGCAACATCAAAAAGCCCCATCGGCGCTTCTTCGCTTGCCGCAATAGCGCCAACATCCCGCTTCGGCTGGCTCGTCAGCACAGGCTCGATGCCAGCGCCGAAGCCACCAGGGATGCTGCCGTCGCCAACGCCCCGCCGCGTCCTGTTGTCAGCAGCGGCATCATGTTCTTCTTCGTCGCGGGCATCGGCTTCGCGGGCGGCGAGCAGTTCTTCTTCGCAGCGCCGCCATGTTGCTAGGACTTCGGGGATTGCGGGACCGGCTGGGGCGAGGAGGAGGGCGTGGGAAAGGAGGTCCATGCGTTGTTGGAGGCGGTGGGTCGGTGAGGTGGTTGGAGAAGTGGTTGGGAAGCGATATTTGCCTGCTGCGAGGGCGGCGCGCCAGGAGATCTCGTCGGGGGAAGACGGAGCTTCAGAAGAGGAGGTCGACGGAGGATTAAGGCGGTTGATGGTGTAGGAGTATGCGGTGTCGAAGTCGTTGGAGGCAAGTGCTGCATCAATAGCCATGCCAGTGACGCGACGTGTTGCAGTGAGGACTTTATCTTCTTCACTTTCTGTTTCCTGTTGGTCCTGTGTATTGCTGTCGGCCGAGCCATCGAGCATAGCGTCAGTGAGGTGACCAATGACAAGATTCCTGCCAATTTCAATCAGATCATCGAGCTTTGTGTAACTGTTCTGGTTTTGCTCCAGAATCTTCGCTATGAAGGACACCGGATCGCTATTCTTGCGTATACTCGCCGGTCTGAAGGGAACGCCCTGTTGTAATGCTAGCGAGTAAAATGACATTGCGTGTGTTGCCGAGATGAGTGCAGAGCAACGTCGAAAGTACACAGAATCCGGCAGGTGCTTTCGAAAAGCCGCCAGCACATCTGAAGCCTTCTTCATACCACCACGAGTGCGGTTGCCATTACTTGCGCTGTCGTATTCGTGCAGAAATAGCTTTACAAGCACCTTCTCAACTTCTGGTAATGGAAGAGGATGGTCGTGTCCATCTTCTTTGTTCAAGTAGATCTTGATTGCGAGGTCGTATAGGCCGACTTTGCACAAAGCTTCGAGGATTTTCCTTTCAAGTTCCTCTCGACTGACTTTTCCAAAAATGCCCGCACCTTCACCGGGCGCACGATCGTCGTCTACATCAATCGCCCAGTCCCATAACCAGAGAAAGGTGTCTCGAATATAGTTCCATTGCTCATCTGTTCGTTTTGTACCTGCAACAAGCCTGTTGAGGATCTTGTCAACTACCCTAAGCTGCTCCGTTTGATCACTCCAGAATCTGAGTTTAGCAACTGTTGTAGCACAAGCACTGTGTCCAAGACTGCTTAGTTGGTAGGCAGAATATACAACCATCTGGAGCAGGGAGAATGTCTCGAGTTTCGGTATCGTTAATGGATTTCCTGGAGCAAGTAGTGCATGGTTTTGGAGAGCTTCCAATGAGGCATCTTCTAGTTTCTCAGCATGCACCTCCACCTTTGGTAGCGAATGGATGCTGGTGGCAAGATCTGGTGGAGGCTCGAAATGCAGTAGTTCTGCTAATCGACAAAGTATCGCATGAGCGCCGTCGAGTACCTCAGGCTTATCATCTGGTGCTGCATATATTGCTGCAAAAGCTGATTGACAATATTCATTGAGTAGTTCGTCTGCCAATTCGTCATCTTTCTGTATCAATCGTAACTCTTTCTGGTAACCGCCCATATCCACATCGATTGGCCCATCCCAGCCTTCTATCACTTTTACTGCAATGGGAAACTCATGCAGAGCACGATCGACGATCCAATTGAACGCCGGTTGCCAGTCATCCACTTTCGCAGCATTTCGAGGGTTATCTGAATGTCGCGTCCGCCGTTGCTTCTCGGTCTGTCCAATTGGCACAGGTGGTGCTGGCAAGTCGTCGTGTAGTTTTCGTCTTTTGCGTTGCATACTGCCAGAAATCCATGGTGCAAGGATACCTCGAAAGTCACGGCCGACAGTCTTATCTGTGGCTATACCATCTCTTGCGCTTTGCAACGTTCGCGCAAGCAATTTCTGAACTCCGTCCTCACCTGCATATCCTTCAAATTCTGTCAAGCTTAGAGCACTTCTGTCAGGATCAGGGTAGTATTCAAAGTCGAATCGCGCTAAGGGCAAGATAGCCGAGCAGAACCAGTCGCGTAAATAGACGGATCGATCAAGGAAAGGTTCCAGCAGTTTCGGAACATGCGGAAGTAGACCAGTTTCCTGATCGATGGTGTGGGCGCGGTGTATCAGGAAGTTGACAAGCGGATCCTGAATAGCACCCCGGGCTACTGATGGGTGCTCGAGGGGTTTCAATGACAGCTTTCGCAGCTTCTTCTGTATTTCTGCCTCTGATAGTTGATCGACCTGACTAGTGTCCACCTCATACTCTTCGTGCTGTTCCAGGTAAATCTTCGACGAAACTTCCTGAAGATAGGTAATGTATCGTGCTGGGTCAAGACTTTCGGGTAGATAGGTGAGTAATATTCGTAGTAGTAGTTCTAGATCGAAGACATCTTGTCGTGCCGGAGTGAGTTGATATAGGCCTTTGAGATCGGAATCGGCAGCAAGCGAAGCGGCTAGAAGTATACACTGAGGTGGCGAGAGATCTTTGATGGATGTCATTGTATGTATAAAGGTGAATGTATCGAAAGCGTGGCCTGAATCGCTGAACTACCCTCAGAACACATCTAAGACTTAGTTGGTCTCTCCGAAAGTTGCGCTGGAAGCAATGAGGATACTGCGGTATGACGAAGGAGGCTGCCAGCAGCTGATTTTTGTGTTGGGCTTCTCGAAGATTGAGAAGTGACAATTGGATGAGGTGTGGTGGCAGCCAGAACAGGGGAGACAAAGGCCAATGGGGGATCGAGTGGCAAAACGGAAGCACACGGGAGGACGACCTAACTCGAAGACGCGATGCGATTCAGAAGGAAGCGAAGCAAAGAGCAAAAACAAGGTTGGCAGCAGATGGAGAACCTGAAACCCCATCGTCCCAAAACATGGCCTGGTCTAGACCTGGTTGTTCGGTGGTCTCCGACGTAGTGAAGTCCGGCAATGGTGTCAACTCCAATTGGATCTTCAGACTACAAGGGACTTGTGCAGGTTTGTATAATATACAGTAGCTCTGGGAAATGATAGATGTTGAAACAAGCGAGTAGCGGAGGAAGCAGGGCGAAGTACAGTCCACGTATAATACCATTACATGTACATATAAAACAATCAATCCAAGGATCTACACATCAAGGGAAATGTCCTCCACAATCTTCACACAACTAGCACCGCCTCTTTCGCTCGCTCACACCTTAAACCTCTTGTATCCCTCCACAAGCCCATCTCCTCCTTTCGTCACAGTCGCCCATACAGGCATATATTTCTTCACCTCATCCAAAGCTGGTATCGTGCCTTCCACATTCGCATCACTCCAAATACACACCGCCTTGCCTTCAAAGCTCTTCTTCTCCGGTGGTCCTGCATCTTTCCTACCCCTTCCTACTTCTTTCTGAGCACGAACACGTACAGTCCAGGGCTTCTCCCACGTGCGGCTCCAAAGACGCAGCTCTTGTGCGCCATTGTCAGGCATCTTGACCATTCTCTTATCTTGAGGGGCCGCACCATCGACGTCAAAGTCACCAATCGGTTCGTCGAAGACAAGTCGACAAGAACGGGTGTTCTGACCTACCACTCGGAAAACTGCTTCGTTCTCCGTGTTGTTGAGTCGGGTCGAATTGACACTGAGCCATGTTCGATATTGTGACTGCGAAGAAGAGGTCACGGAACCTACGACGTGCGGCTTGGGTCCGTTCCAGGAGCATTTCATCAGACTACCTCTGTAGCCAAATTCACAGTGTGGAGTCTGTCCGGCAGCGCTGGGCAGTGTTGCAATGATATCCTGGACGTAGCCATCAAGACCAGCAAGTGACACTCTACTTGAGCCGGAAGTGAGGTCGATCTCTTGCTGGAAGAAGACCTTGAGCTGGTTTTGAGAGGAGAAAGGGAAGGCCAGTAAGTTGTAGATCAAGGTGCCAACAAAGACAGCGAAAAGGAATGTTGGTAGACGGAATGAAAATCGATGTAAGAATGGCGAAGCCGGAAGGAGCAGAAGGATCGAGACAACAGCCATGAAGATATAAACAGCAAGAGCACTATTCCCATCGGCTAGTGTTTGGTGCATTGCAGAAATGCCGAAAAGACCAAGCTGACCAACGAGGACAATAGTGATGGGGCCAAGAAGTAGAAATTGCAAAACCCATAGCCAGCTAGGGAGAGGCGCACTCCATCCTTGCTCGTCTCCAAAAGCTTGCTTGCCATTGATCGTTGGGGTATAGTTTTCATCGTCCTCATCGTTGTAAGGAGAGATACTGCGCTGACCACGATGGCCACTGTACTGTGTCTGCTTCCTGCCGAGCAGAGATGTGGTCTCCGTTGCATCTGCTGCATCGCTACTTGCACGCTGGGTCCTATCACTACCTTCAGCCCTGTCCGCACCGTCGGCAGCGGATGTAACCGGTCTGCTTGGATCGTTGATAGTTGCTACTAGACGCACGTACTTCTCCTTGGTCGGCAATGCGAAGAACTCCAGATAAGATATGAGGAAGGCCAGGAAAATTGAGGCGAAGTAGATGACCAGAAAATACCCTCCAGCAATATGGAAGTTGTTCTCACCTACTGTATCGGCGGCGAGAGCCAACCAGGAGCCGACGAAGAGCCAACCAAACGCATGTGCACGATGCAGAGCTGTTGGTCTTACGAAATCTGCTCCACGAAGGATGAACCAGACGATAACAAGCCAGGCACAAAGCATCATACTAGTACGAAATTAGCAAAGCGGAAGCTGAAGAAAACAAAACAAAGTACTCACGCCCAAACAGAATATTGACTGCTGTAGACAATGTAAGGATTGATCTTGGTTACTAAGTAAGCCAATCCTACCACAGCAGCAGAAGCCAACACGAATGCCACAGGATACCTGAAAAGTCCGCGCCAGCCATTGAAAGATACAATGACCTCGTCATCAGGCGAGTTGGGGTCGAGTGGATCGGATTTGCCCTTGCGAGCAAAGAGGTAGTATTTTCCAGATCTACCGAGGATGAAAGCAAGCGCCATCATGATGACGGGAGGAACGACAAGCAGAGTGACGGAAAGCGCAAACATAGTGTGAAGTGCCGTCAATCCGAATATTCTACCCATGAGATCGAACCAAACACCCTCGTTTCCCTTGCCCCTGGAATAGTCTGTCGTTGTGTCTGCTGTTAATCCACGAGTGGTGGTAACAGCAGCAGAAAGCATGTGCCATATCGATTTCTCGCTGGTGAATCTCGCAGAGTCTTCGTTCGTATGGTACCTAGCTCTAGGCTCGAAGAAGGCAACATCGAGTCCCCGGATACCAAGTTCGCCATTGAAGATGACATAATCTGTCTGACTGGCAATAACACCACGGTTGAAGGCGTCTCCAGCTACGACAGTACCGAACGGATAGGGAGAATCTTGGTAAGCACGAGTGACCTCAGCATCAGTCGAGCGGAAGAGAATCGCACGACCACCTGCTCCAGCGCCCTCAAGGTTGAGGAAAGTATCGGGGAAGTGAGAGATAGGGTGTTGCATGAAGGCTCTTGCGCCATTTAGGTAATCTTCTTCTCCATTATTGAGCAAAGCAACAAGACCTCTTTCTGGCTGGTGACCAGGTGTCGTGTAGTACTTGATCAGCTGGAGAACGGAGACGACACCTACACCATCATCGGTAGCGCCAAATCCAGTCGAGACACTGTCGAAGTGTGCATTTACCAAAACACCACGTTTTGCGCCACTGGGCGCAGCATCTTCTTCATCACCCGCATTCCACCAATCATTGGTTCCATCTCTCGAGCCCCGGATGTAGACCATGATATTGTTGCCTTCGAAGTAGACACTGTTGTTGGCTTTAGGAGAAGACCATGTGCCATTCGACAGCAGGTCATTGAAGACGATAACAGGGCTTGACTTCGAAGAGTTCGCAGCAGAAGTAGCACCAGCAAGAACAGAGACTCTTGCCCCTTGAACCGTGTACTCGGCCTTGTTGGCCACAAGAATTTGATCAATCCGGCTCAACAACCATGATCTTACTGCATCACTTTTCCGACTGTTATATGGATGAAACCCTTCTGATATGACTTGTAGATCATGCCATGCAACGGTCAAGTTCAACCCTTTCATTGGCGTCTCTGAAGGCGGCGATGGCACTACATGGTGTGTGTAAAGTAGCGCGACCGCTAGTGCGATGTATACTGCAGAAGTGATGATTGTGACCGGCCACGCAGTGAAGCCTAAGGGGTTGCGTGATTTTTTCGACCCCATTCTGGCTTAATGGCGGCTGGCCCCTCGTTGTGGCTAGAGACTACTCTTTTGACAGTAACAAGCGTCGACTTGCAATGTAGTACCTTAGATATACTTCGACTCCCTTATCCAGGATGTCGTCTCATCGGTTGAGACAATTCTGCTAGCGTGATCCACGATATTGGGGTTACGTACACCTAACAGGCTCGAAGCAGAATAAAGCAGTAGGACAGCGAGGTGAAAGTAAGACATCATAGTATAAGTGAATTACAATGTTCGAAGCCTGCTATCATTAGGTCCACTAGCAAGAAATATCCACGTCTCGAATGAAGCCAAAAGTATTGCTACACAAGAGACCCTCGTCCAAACCATGATCCCACCCTTGCCTACCCACCTACCTCAACCCTTGCTCCTTTTCCTCACACTAGCGACCTGCTTTGTCGATGTCCTTTCCTATGCGGTCGCCAACGATCATCCATCCATATAGGAGGCTTCACCTCTCTCGACGAAGCTAAAGAAGCCGGCTTTTCAGAACCAGCATAGCTTGTTGCGTAAGGTTTATCGTCCGCGTGCTGTAGGTAAAATCGCAACGCAGAGGTGTCTGCATGTGGTGTAGCTTTCAGTGCTGATGTGGACTTATTCGTAACATTCGAGCTGTGAGACACGTTCCGTACATGACCACGACCAAATTGTCTCCGGAATTCATCTGCGGTTTTGTCCTCAAACACCCGACCTTTGCGATTCGACGGAGGTGTCTTGAACGCCATGGAGCCACTGCGCCTCCTTCGATGAACGGGTGTCCTTCTGGGACTCAGTGTTAAATCATGTGTCATTTCAAAATCTTTCTCCATTTGTCTTTGTCGATCTATTGACTGCGTCCTTGGTGCGTTGAAGGCACGGCCTTGCAGCACTTTCGGAAGACGGCGACCAGGTTGTGACGAGCTTCTTTCTCGACCCCCAGCACGGACATTGCGTCTTTCCTCGATTGCAGCTGCTACTTGTGCCACGGAATTTGTAGGTACATCCAGGGAGTTCTGCCACAAATCAGTATATGTTCGGGTCGTCTTCGCTGTCATCTTGGGCATACCATGTGGATCAAGATGACGGGTAGTTGCAGTTGTACCGATGAGGTCCTACAGTTATTGTCGGTATGCCGTGTCCGGACCGCCATATTGATATTGAGACTCACATATGAGATGTTGGTAAGATCAGATTGAGGAAATACCGAACCTCAAAGTACTTGTCTGGGATGGTCAGCGAGGAGTGGGCGGAAAGCATGACCTTCAAACCACCTACTGCATTTGATTGTAGCTTGATCCCGCGGTAGTTCCAAGACACAGGTTCGTAGCACCGAACTTTGAGGTGACACAGGTATCCAACCTTGGACTCCAGACTTAATGACAGTGCGACTTACTACCAGTCGTTCATCTTGATCAAATATCCGAGCTTGACTGGCAGACATCTCAAGAGTTGCTGCAGCCGCCTGAAAGATATCAGCACGGCTGCTAACATCGCCCAGCGAAGTAGCTTACTTACATGCTTGTAACAAAGTACACGCCGCTCAAGCTGCATTTCAAGCTTCTTGAGTGTTTTGTTACTATTGTTGACAATGTGTACATCGGCCAATATATTTGTACCACTAATCCAGACTTGTCGATGCAGACCTGCGGTAGCTGTGACCTCACGGCCTGGACCCAGATGGCATGTTTCGGTGACAGTCAATGGACTTGGTAACGATACGAGTGCTTTCTCGGCTAGTACTCAAATCAGTTTAACACACTTGGCAAACAGATCAGCCGAACTCACGATCATATACCGACAAGATTTCAGTAGGCAGCGATGTCCTCACCGACAGTGGTCTACCACCATCATTGATGTGAAGAGTGGCGCAAAGCACATATCTAATTCTTGCATGTCTCGATTGAAACGATGGCGGACCGACCTCCAAAGGCAATCTCAACATAAATGGCAGTTCTCGAACACATGGTATCAGCATCCAGGAGCGCTCTTGTGGCAGAAGAGTGTGCTGAGACTCTATCATGTCCTCGGGTGGTGCATGGGCAGCATCCACAAGCTCGTTGCCAAGGTCTATGAAAACATGTCGTCGACCACCAGAAACTTCTTCAACTCCAATCAGATCAATCTGTAGACGCTCCATAGTCAAGGTCTTCCGGTTTCGGGTTCTTTCTGCCTCGTCAATCACCAGACGAATGGTGCCTTCAACTGTGCTACCACCAACGAACAAAGGTGCCACGATGAGTAACTCCATCTTGATGCGATGATGGTAGTGCATAGGATTGTCAAGTATATCTGTCGCATTAAAGTTCTCAATCTTGACAATAGTCTTGGAAGGCACTCGACCGTGGTCGAAGAAAGGATCAAGCCGCTCTGCCACTTCACGCACAGGTGATTGCGTCTGACCTGCGTTGCGAATACAGCGGAACGGTGCTCTTGGTGTAGGGAGAATGACCGCAGGAGCGCGTGGGATGGATATACTTCTTTTCGTAGCGTGTCTTGATGATGACCTTGGGGGTACACTACTCGGCGGGACGTTGAAGATGCTGGAGGGTTCATCTTGCGTGATTTCGCGTCGCAAGGGTGATCTTTGCAGTTTTCTGGCGCCTATTCGCAGAGGTGGAGGTCGAATTGAAGGTGATTGCGCTGACAGCTCATGGCGTGTTGAGCTTCCGTTCGGAGGACTACCTAAATGATAGGTGTCCTTGTCTTGTTTCTTATCTCCTGCTTCGAGCAAACTAGGCTCCGTGATCTCTCGAATCTCAGACAATGGGCGAGTCAGCATAGGACGGACTGACAAGTACGTCGATCCAGGTTGCTGCGTCCGCGCGGGAGACTTTCCACCATTGCGACGTTCCATCTATCTTTCTATATGTCTTGCTTATTCTGATCGAACCGAGAGACAGGTTGCCGAGATGCGAACGTGGAAGACTACTTTAATAGTTAGTTAGACACAAGGGCGATATCGCTTCGGCGATGGGTTTTGCTGTGGCAGTGTAATGGATCGGGTAGATAGCAAATGGGTCGCGGTTGTGGTATCGTCAATATTAAGCAAAGGAGCGACAAGTTCAGGTTTGATTCAGTCAGTTGATGATGCACGCGAAGACATGCTGCATAGATCCTTTGTCGAGGTACAGGTTCGGAGAATGAACCCGAATAGCTCGTCTTAAGTCATAGCTCTGTGTGTCGCAACTTCCTCAGGAACGACACTGTAGCAAGAGCCTGACCACAATCCAAATTCTTTCTTTGCATATCACTGAAATCACAATTCACGCTTACGAACAATAAAGGTGTACTTCTTCGCATCGGTGCTCGTACGCCCGATCGTACCATCAACAAAACTGCACCATCGCAGAAAAGCACAAGATTGCACATCTGAAGATTGTTCTATTTTTTTCGTGCTGCTAGCGCTTGCCGAAGTGCTTGAGCAGAGATGTATCCTGCAGTCTGCTAAAATATCTTTTGGTAGGTGGTCTGCGCTCTGGCTACTTCTTTCCTTGAGACTCTTGCACGAGATATCAAACATGCCAAGAAGCTTCCTCACCAGACAGATTCAACCTTGACAATAACAGGACGGGCATATGGATCAAGTGTGAATTCGAAATTGATATGTGGTCATGCGCCAGTGACGACATATTGACACCATATTGCGCTAGAGAAGGTTATGGTCGAAAGAGTTCGAGACCTCGAAAAGACCTCAAACCGAGCTTGATATTGAGACGGCTTCGCTCGGTATCGGCAGCCGGATACAACTGCCCAACAAGGCAGTTAGAAGCGTGACCATCTCACTTCAAGATGTGATAGCCAAGACCTAACATACACCAGATGACAAGCAGCGCCATATCTCGTATGGTCTGCTCGAGGTCTAGAGCACGCTGAACAACATCTCTCCCTGGAATATATGGTCGTGTGTGGTGAACGTCATCAATACGAACCAAGCACAACCAGCCTTCAATCCGATAGTCTGTGCTTACCGAAGATTCGGCGCGAGTCTTGGCAGCAATGACAGGGTGGATTAGTCCGATGTGAGTGCCGGACCACTGGACAAAGATAGAAAAGTTCGGTATCGAGGAGAGAGGGCAAGCCGTCGTCACAGCATTTCTGGACGATGAGAGCAGATGGAAAAAAGTCAAAGCCACGTCAACGGGACGAGGGGGATTTGTTAATTCATATATTCAGTGTCCGCTGCATCGGTTTAGCCTCTTTGTCACTTCATTTTATCCTGGCCCTTCTCTTATCAATCAACCTTCGAGAAGGACAGAAACCTTTACACATCATTTGTGCGTCCCGCGGCTTCGAGTTTCTGTGTCAGCACCTTTCTTCCCCACGTTGTAAGAGATTTCCGCCCAAAATCATCAAGGCCTGCCGTTTACAGCTCGACTTCCAAGCACAACCACTTGTCATCCCGTCGTCTTATCTTCACAAAGGACGGATCGCCTGTGTCCTTATCTTTCAATCCATTACGACCTATCACAACACCATTAGCAATATCTTCCCATTGGCAGACGTTGGATCATAGTTAAGACCGAGCATACAGTTTGACCGTGGGGCGCGGGCTCGTCGTTTGTCTTGATTGGCCAGCTAGCCCAAAGTGGTCTTCCTTCACAACTCTAGATAGGAAGTACCGCGATGTCTGTCTCTCCGGAGCAGCCTATCAGGAGGGATGATACACCGGGAGAAGCAGATAGCGCATCTCCTGACGACACTCTTGCTGATGCGCATGACGCGCATGAGGATGTCCCACAGCATGGCACGCCGCCTCCACCACCAAAGAGGAAAGGTGGTCGTAAACCTGTACGTACAATCCTTCAATTGGTCTAGCTGTAATCACCAAGTACCTTGTGCCATGGCTAACTTTGATAACCTTAAAACTAGATCTATGCTACCTCAGAAGAACGCAAGCAACGCAATCGTCAGGCACAAGCCGCCTTCCGGGAAAGACGAACCGAGTATATCAAGCAACTGGAGATCAATATCAAGCAGAATGAGGACTCTTTAAGCACTCTCAGGCGTAGTCATCGTAGTGCTGTAGAGGAATGTCATCTACTTAGATACCGGAACTCGCTTTTGGAACGAATCTTGATTGAGAAAGGTAATAACACAGCGTCTAGTCTCCCGTGTTTTGTGCTAACATTGGCTTCATTAGGCTTTGATATCCAGGCCGAGTTGCAAGTCCGAGGAGCTAGCCCTACGACGGCCAGACCACAGCACTCCTCGCCCGCTCCCTCGGAGGCTCCTATCGCCCAGCAAGCAATGTTGAACCGCCATCAACAAGCTATGCGCCAACCAGCAGCGGCTGGCCCTAAGCTTGAACAAGCTTTTGATCCTTCAGCATCCATGCAAGCCATGCGGGATTCT
>Ga0160429_1000266_pt1 | contig 59356 bp, 49 predicted proteins | sample SolpanmetagenomR_FD_108199 | JGI IMG/M metagenome (GOLD analysis project Ga0160429, IMG submission 108199) | Solar panel surface microbial communities from Lawrence Berkeley National Laboratory, California, USA - R | ecosystem: Engineered > Built environment > Solar panel > Unclassified ... | reverse complement strand
GCAGCCGGGAGGCTTGCTTCGTGTGGTGCGGCGGTTGCTCGCCTACTTGCTGCTTTCGTCTTGCACGCGCTGTACTGAGGCACCGGTTTGCTTGTCGCCAAGCTTCTGCTCGTGCATCCGGATGCCTTCGCCCTGTTCGTCGAGCTCGTAGCTGCCTTCTTCCGTAAAGCCTGGGCCCTGGGCCTGCTCGCCGGCGGTGTCGTGGTTGTTGCCGCCCTGGGGCTCGGTTTCGGAGCCGCCGATATGCAGGTTGCTGAGCTGGTCTTTCTGGTCGCTGCGCTGGGTGTAGCCGTTGGCGCCTACGTTGCGGTGGGCGCTGGCGTCGTCGCTTTGCTTGTTATTGCTCTGGTCAACTTGGTAGTCGCGCTGCTTGGCGAGCTCCTCGTTGTGGCCCGACGGGATGCTGAGGGTCGGGTTCTGGTTGGGGGCGTCGGTTTGCTGGCCGTTTTTCTTGGGCGTAGTGCCGTCTTCTTCGAATAACTCGTCGCTGAGAATCATAGTAACTAGGGAGAATTTTACGTACGTAGGAGGGGGTAAGAACTGCTTGGTGTACGCGCTACCCCGCCCGAGGTTTGGGCCGCGGCTGGCGGCCAGGCTTTTTATTTGTCTTTCGTTAGCCCCTTCCCTACCCCATGGATTTTGCCAAGCTTTACCGCCCCACCCGTTTCAACTCCTGGCAGTTTATCGCCTTCGTGGGCCTGCTGATGAGTGGCGGGGCCGAATTGCTGATTCGCTACCTGGTGCGGCGGCCGCTGCCGGCTGGCTACGGCTGGCTCTACGTGTGCTGGGCAGCGCTGTTTGTGGGCGGGGCACTAGCCAACCTGTTTGGCAAGCCGGCCGCACCGGGCCACCATCACCACCATTAAGATGGCGGCTTAATCGGTCGTTCACCATCCGCCAGATGCAGGCGTCTGCCGGGAGAGTTGCCGGCTTCGTCTCTTTTCGGCGCGCCGCCCGATCCTAGGCCTAGTGCTTTGCGTTAGAGGCCCATGCGAACTCGATTCCCAAGCCTAGCGACGGGGCTGGCCCTGCTGAGCCTGGCTGCCTGCGGCACCAAAAAAGAAGATACCGCCGATGGCAAAGGCGGCAAGGATGGCAAGGGCGGCCCCCAACCCATTAAAGACTACCCCGTGCTGGTGGTGAAGCCCGACACGGTGACGCTCTACCAGGACTATCCGGCTACCATCCAGGGCCAGCAAAACGTGGAGATTCGGCCCAAGGTCGATGGCTTCGTGGAAGCCATTTACGTGGATGAGGGCGCCAGCGTGAAGAAAGGCCAGCGGCTCTTTCACATTTCGGCGCCGCAGTACGAGCAGGAAGTGCGCACGGCTACGGCGGGCATCAAGACGGCGCAGGCCGATGTGGACGCCGCACGCATGGGCGTGCGCAAAGTGCAGCCACTGGTGGCGCGCGGCATCATCAGCAAGTACGAGCTAGAGGCTGCGCAGTACACCCTCGAAAGCAAGCTGGCCGCCCTGGCTCAGGCCCGCGCCGCGCTCGTCAATGCCCAAACCAACCTTGGCTACACCACCATCACAAGCCCGGTAAACGGGGTAATGGGCACGATTCCGAACAAAATCGGCTCGCTGGTGAGCAGCACGTCTACCGACCCGCTCACCACTATTTCGAGCATTGGCAGCGTGTACGCCTACTTCTCGCTCAGCGAAAAGGCGCTGCTCAGCTTTGCCCGCCGCCGGGCCGGCAACACCCTGCAAGACAAGCTAGCCAAAGTGCCCGATGTGCGCCTGGTGCTGGCCGATGGCAGCATCTACCCCTACACCGGCCGGGTAGAAACCGCTATTGGCCAGATAAATACCGAAACCGGGGCCAGCAGCTTCCGCGCCACGTTCCCGAATCGGCAGGGGCTGCTGCGCAGCGGCAGCAGCGGTTCGGTGCGCACGTTTCAGCCCATGAAAGATGCGCTCATCATTCCGCAAAGCGCTACCTATGAGCTGCAAGGCAAGCGCTTTGCCTACGTGCTAGGCCGCGACACGGCCGCTCACGCCCTACCCCTCACCGTGGTGCCCACGCCTGATGGCGCCTCGTTTGTGGTGCAAAAAGGCCTGAAGGCTGGCCAGGAAGTGGTGCTCGAAGGCATCAGCGGGCCGAAAGAAGGCACGAAAATCCGGCCCAGGGTAGTAAAAAGCGCCAAGGCAGAGATGGCGGGGTAACTAGGCAACTCAGTAATTTATAATTGTTTGTCAGTGCGAGCGCAACGAAGTAGAGCGCGGCAATCTCTTCTTCACGTTAGCAATACTGAAGCTAATGAGGAAGACAATAAGGAAAGATTGCCGCGCTCCACTTCGTTGCGCTCGCACTGACAAAAGCCGTTGATACAGCGTATTACCTAGTAATTCATTTATGCTAAAAATATTCATCGAGCGCCCTGTACTCTCTACCGTTATCTCGGTTATTTTGGTGCTGCTGGGCATTTTGGGCCTGCTGTCGCTACCCATTGCGCAGTACCCCGATATTTCGCCGCCCACGGTGCAGGTGTCGGCCAGCTACGCAGGCGCCAACGCCGACGTGGTGCTCAAGAGCGTGATTGTGCCGCTGGAGGAGCAGATAAACGGCGTGGAGGGCATGACCTACATGACTTCCTCGGCTACCAACGACGGCTCGGGCTCCATCCAGGTGTATTTCAACGTGGGCACCGACCCCGACCAGGCGGCTGTGGACGTGCAAAACCGCGTGGCCAGCGCTACTAGCCTGCTGCCGCAGGAAGTAACCCTGGCCGGCGTAACGGTGCGCAAGCGACAGAGCAGCAACCTGTTGATTTTTGCGCTCTACAGCGATAACCCGGCCTACGACCAGACGTTTTTGCAGAACTACGCGCAGATTAACATTGTGCCGCAAATCAAACGCGTGAATGGGGTAGGCGACTCCAACGCCTTTGGCTCGCGCGACTACGCCATGCGGGTGTGGCTCAAGCCCGACGTGATGGCCATCTACGGCCTCACGCCGGCCGACATCACGGCCGCCCTGGCCGACCAAAACGTGGAGGCTGCGCCCAGCAAGTTTGGCGAAAACTCCGACCAAAGCTTCCAGTACGTCATCAAGTATACCGGCAAGCTGCTGTCGACCGACCAGTTTGGCGACATCGTGCTCAAGGGCACGGCCCAGGGCCAGCTGCTGCACCTCAAAGACGTGGCCCGCATCGAGCTGGGGGCGCAGGCCTACAGCAGCAACAGCGCCACTTTTGGCAAGCCTTCGGTGGGCATTTCGGTAAACCAGACGCCGGGCTCCAACGCTCGCGAGGTCATTGAGAAGTCCATCGCCGTGCTGCAAGCGGCCGAAAAAGACTTTCCAGCCGGCATTCACTACACAAACCTGGTGAACATCAACGACTTCCTAGATGCGTCGATTGATAAGGTAATCCACACGCTGATTGAGTGTTTTGCGCTCGTGTTCCTGGTGATTTTCATTTTCCTCCAGGATTTTCGCTCCACCATCATCCACGGCGTATCGGTGCCGGTGTCGATTATCGGCACGTTTTTCTTCCTCAAGCTTTTTGGCTACAGCCTTAACCTACTGACGCTCTTTGCCTTGGTGCTGGCTATCGGCATTGTGGTCGATGATGCCATAGTGGTGGTCGAGGCCGTGCACGCCAAGCTCGAAAGCGGCTACACCTCGCCGCGCAAGGCTGCCATCGACGCCATGAGCGAGATAACGGGCGCCATCGTGAGCATCACGCTGGTCATGGCAGCGGTGTTTCTGCCGGTTACGTTTATCACGGGCTCGGTGGGCGTGTTCTACAAGCAGTTTGGGATAACGCTGGCGATAGCCATTCTGATTTCGGCTGTGAATGCCCTTACGCTGTGCCCGGCGCTGGCAGCGCTTTTCCTGAAGCCGCCGCACCACGAGGAAGATAAAAAGGCCGAGAAAAAGACGCTGATGCAGCGCTTCGGCGTGGCCTTCAACGCCGCCTACGACGCGCTGGTAGCCAAGTATACCCGCGCCGTGCAGTTCCTGATGGGCCGCCGGTGGCTGGCGCTAGCCGGCGTGGCGGGCTTTGCCGGGGCGCTCTACTTTTTGATGACGAGCACGCCCAGTAGCTTCGTGCCCAACGAGGACATGGGCACTGTATTCGTAAACGTATCCCTACCCCCTGCCTCCACGCTAGAACGCACCACGGCCGTTAATAATGAAGTCGATAGCCTGATTCGGACCATTCCGGCGGTGCGGGGCACGCTGCGCATCACGGGCCAGAATTTCCTGGCCGGCGCGGGCAGTGCCTACGGCATGGTGATTGTGCGCCTCAAGCCCTGGGACGAGCGCCCCGACATGAACAACGAGGCGGTTATCAAGAAGATAACCCAGCTCACGGCCCACATTCGGGCCGGTGATATCCGGAGTATTTCGCAGCCCACCATCACGGGTTTCGGGGCCACGGGTGGCTTCACTTTTCAACTCCAGGACAAGGGCGGGCACACTACGGCTGAGTTTTTCAAGGTGGCCCAAGACTTTTTGGCCAAGCTGAGTAAGCGGCCCGAAATTCAGTTTGCCACTACGGCCTTCAACCCTGGCTTTCCGCAGTACCAGCTCACGGTGAACGTAGCCAAGGTGAAGGAAGCCGGCCTTACCGAGCGCGACATCCTAAATGCTATGCAGGTGTACTACGGCGGCTCCTACGCCTCCAACTTCAACCAGTTTGGCAAGCAGTACCGCGTGATGGTGCAGGCCGACACAGCCTACCGCGCCAGCCCCGAGGGCCTCAGCAAAATCTTCGTGCGCAACGCCACGGGTAGCATGGCGCCCATCACCGAGTTCGTGACGCTCAAGCGCATTTACGGCCCCGAAAGCCTATCGCGCTTCAACCTGTTCACCGCCATTTCGGTGAATGGCTCGCCCAAGGAAGGCACCAGCTCGGGGCAGGCGCTGGTGGCCATTCAGGAAGTGGCTAAGCAGCTGCCGGCCGGCTACGGCTTCGAGTTTTCGGGTATTAGCCGCGAGGAAGAGGGTAGCGGCAAGCAGTCGCTCTACATTTTTGCGCTGTCGCTGGTGTTCGTGTACCTGCTGCTGAGCGCGCAGTACGAAAGCTACATCTTGCCGTTTGCGGTGCTGTTTTCCATCCCAATTGGCTTGAGTGGCACGTACTTGTTTGCCAAGATTTTCGGCATCGACAACAACATCTACCTCCAGATTTCCATCATCATGCTCATCGGCCTGCTGGCCAAGAACGCGATTCTGATTATCGAATTCTCGCTGGCCCGCCGGCGCGACCACGGCCTGAGCATTGCCGATGCGGCACTGGAAGGCGCCAAAGCCCGCCTGCGCCCGATTCTGATGACCTCGTTTGCGTTTGTCTTTGGCCTGATGCCGCTGCTGTTTGCCAGCGGCGCGGGTGCCAACGGCAACCGGAGCATCGGGGCGGGCGCCATCGGCGGCATGCTGTTTGGCACGCTGGTCGGGGTGTTCTTCATCCCGGTGCTGTTCATGATTTTTGAAAGCCTGCAGGAGCGCATCAGTGGCCCGCCCAAAACCCAGCAGCAGCTTGAAGAAGAGGAAACCGGCGGCGGCCCACCGCCCCAAAACGCGCCAGCGGGTGAGCCTCAGCCCCAGCCTACCCCCGAACCCGCCCTGGCGTAGCTTCGGCCAGGCTACTATTTCCTACCCCACTTTGCCCTCGGCAAGGGGGGTAGGAAACCCGCTAGCCACCGCCAAGCCCCTCGCGCACAAGCTCTATATAAGCGTAATGACTACCTCTAAAGTACTTCGGCTGGCCACTCCCCTGCTGCTGCTGGCGGCCAGCGGCTGCGGCATCCTGCACCCCTACGGCCGGCCCGAAACCGCTACCACCGGCCTGTACCGCGACGTGGCCACCACCGATACCACTAGCCTAGCCAACCGGCCCTGGCAGCAGCTCTACACCGACCCGCTGCTGCAAAAACTCATCGCCGAAGGCCTGGCCAACAACCGCAATTTGCAGGTAGCCGACGCGCGCATTGCACAGGCTCAGTCGCTCTTAGCCCAGAGCCGCGCTGCCTTTCTGCCTAGCCTAAACGGCCGTGCCACTACTACCCTTTCGCGGGCGGGCGGTGCATTTGTGAGCACGGGCACTGGGGGTAGCAGCACTACTACTGGCACCGGCACTACCGGTACGGGCACGGGTACCGGCACGACAGGCACTGGCACGGGCACGACGGGTACTGGCACGGGTACGGGTACCGGAACAACTGGCACCGGAACAACCGGCACGGGCACTACCACCGGCACTACCACTACCGATCAATCGACCATCGTGACGGGCGGTGCGGCCCACCAGTACTTGCTGGGCCTGAGCAGCAGCTGGGAGGCCGATGTGTGGGGCAAGCTGCGCAGCACCCGGCGCTCCTACGCCGCGGCGGTGCTACAGAGCGAGGCCTACCGGCGCGTGGTGCAGACTCAGCTCATCGCCGACATTGCCGACAACTACTACGCACTGCTGGCCCTAGATGCGCAGCTGGCCATCACGCAGCAAACGGTGCAAAACCGCATCAAGGACGTGGAGGTAATGAAGCTGCTGCTCGAAGGCGACGTGGTAACCGGCGCCGCCGTGGTGCAGAGCGAGGCCCAGCGCTACGCTGCCGAAGTCACGATTCCGGACTTGCAGCGCAACATCCGGGAAGCCGAAAACCTGCTGGCCACGCTGCTGGGCCGTACGCCGGGCGCTATCGCGCGCGGCACGCTGGCCGGGCAGGAGGCCGCTCCAGACCTACTCACGGGCGTGCCCAGCCAGCTGCTGCGCAACCGGCCCGACGTGCAGCAGGCCGAGTACGCCTTTGAGTCGACATTTGAGCAAACCAACGCGGCGCGTACCTATTTCTACCCCAGCTTCACGGTCACGGCCAATGGCGGCCTGACCAGCACAACCATCCAAAATCTGTTTTCGCCCACCGCCATTTTTGCCAGCATGGTGGGTGGCCTGGCCCAGCCCATTTTCAACCAGGGCATCAATCGCTTGCGGCTGGCCCGCTCCCAGGCTTTGCAGCAAGAATACCTCTACACCTACCAGCAAACGATGTTTGTGGCCGGCCAGGAAGTTTCTAATGCGCTCTTTTCCTATCAAAGCGCTACCGACAAGACGCGCATCCGGGCCCAGCAGCTAGAGGCCCTCAACAAGGCCGTAGACTATACCCAAGAATTACTGCGCGCCGGCTTTGCCAACTACACCGAAGTGCTGACCGCGCAGCAAAGCCTATTACAAGCCCAGCTCAACGGCGTGAACGACCAGCTGCAACAGCGCCAAGCCGTAACCGACCTCTACCACGCGCTAGGCGGCGGCTGGCAGTAGCCTACCCGCCAACCCACGCCTACTTGGCAGCTGGCGCCTGGCGAGCCGCCCTACCCCTACTTGGCCAAGTGGTCTTCGAGGTGGAAATAATCAACATCTACGTACCCGCCCGGCCGCGTGGTGGCGTAGTTGAAGAGGCCAAACCGGTAGCCCATGAAGTGCGGCAGCGTGTAAGCCATTTTGAGCGGCCCGCCCACTGGGTGCCAAGTCTTGCCATCGAGGCTATAGAAGAACGTAGCCACGTCCTTGCGGTCGCGGAAATCGCACTCGATTTTGAAATACACCTTGTTCTGCGTCAGGGGTAGGCGCTGCACTTCAACCGGCTTTTCCGACTCGGCGCTGACCATCACGATAGCCTTGGTGCCCTGGCTGACCTGCACGCCCACTAGGCCGTAGCGCTTCTGCAATACGCTGAGGCCGGCAAAGTCGCCGGGTTGCAAGTGCGCCACATCCAGGGCCGCCGTGCCGGCGCACACTGGCCCAATGGTACGCTGAGTCAGCGTGTTGCGCGCCAACAGGAACGACGTATCGACCCGCCCAGTTTTGAGCCGCAGGTAGCCGGGGCGCTCAGTTACGGACCACAGCGCGTTGTCGGGGTTGTGGTTCCACTGCCACACCAGGGGTAGGGCCGGCTCGCCCGCCCGGCGCGTGAATTCGTCGGAGGCTACCAGGCCGGGAATCAAGCTCTTATTGGGGGGTAGGGACAACGTTTCGGGCACTTTGCCCGCTGGGTTGCCCAGTACTGGCCAGCCATCCTTCCACTGCACCGGCACCAGGTACGGGATGCGGCCCACCGCCCCGAAATCGCGGAATAAATACGCAAACCACTGGCCGTCGGGCGTGTCGATGAGGCCACCCTGGGCCACGCCCAGGTCTTGCAACGCTACCCGGCCTTCGTAGGGACCAGTTATTTTGTCGGCCCGGTGCACGATAACCGTTCGCATTCCGCCACGCGGCCAGGCAATGTTGAACAGGTAGTACTTACCCTTAATCTTAAAAAGTTGCGAGCCTTCGGCCGGCAAACCGGGGGTAGAGCCGGCCGGGGCGCTGGCATTCTCGATGATGACCTGCGGCGTGGTGCCCGGCTTTAGGCCCGCTACATCGGCCGTAAGCTCGGCCAGCTGGAGCTTGCCCGAGCCGTAGACCATGTACACGCGGCCATCGTCGTCAAAAAATAGCGAATGGTCGTGCAAACTCGGCCGGAAGGAAACCGCCTTCCAGGGTCCTTTTTCGATGTTTTTGGTCGAATACACGTGGGTCTTACCCGTGGTCTGGGCAAACGTGCTGACATAATACGTGCCCTGGTGGTAGCGCAAGCTGCTGGCCCACGAGCCGCGCCCATAGGTGCTCTGGCCCTTGGCCAGCGTCATGGCATCGACGCTGGCCAAGGTGTCGTAGGCGTAGCTCACCAGCTTCCAGTTCACCAGGTCCGTCGATTTCATGATGGGCACCCCCGGGCTCATGTGCATGGTAGTGCTGCTCATGTAGTAGGTCTTGCCGACTCGAATCATGGACAGGTCAGGCACGTCGGCATACACCACGGGGTTGCGGGCAGTCGGGGCCTGCGCCGCTACCGTGGGCAGCCGCCACGGGCTGCCGAGCGCCACTAGAAGCAGGAGCAGTTTTTTCATTTCGAAGAAGGCAAGTGAGCTGCTTGCGGCTTTATAATCTGGTACTTGCCACTCAAGTGCATCAGGCTGAATAAGTACAGCAGGCCGTCGTAGTACGGGTCAAAGTAGCCATCCTCGTAAGGCGCCAGCTTGGCGTTCCAGAGGGCGTGCACAAAGTCGAGGCGGTTGGCGTCAGGGCTCATCAGCGAAGCCGAGGCCGACGTAGCCACCAGGCCCAGCGAATGCCGCAGCTTCTTCACCTTGCCAGCCGGCAGAATAAAATCCGGCCGCGAGCCGTCCACGTTGAACTGGTCCTCAAAGGTATTTAGGCCTTTGGTGCGCAGAAAACCCTGGAAGCGCCGCGCGTACTGCTGCTGCCAGCGCGGGTCTTTCCCAAACCAGTAGTAGTCCATGGCAATGTTCATGGGCACGCGCCACGAGTCGTAGCGGAACGCCGGCGGGGCCCACCGGGTAGCGTGGGGCTGGCCGCTAAACTCGGTGTAGTCGTAGTTGAGACCAGTAGAGGCAGCGCAGGCGCGGTGCAAAAACACGCGCGATGTATCGGCGCAGTCGCGGTAAAATTGCGCGTGCCCGTCTTGGGCATATTCGGCCCACACCTCCAGAAAAGCCGGCAAGTGGTACGACGGGTCGGTCCAGTTGTACATCTCGCCCACGGGCACGAAGCTTATCTGCTTGTGCTTGGTGTTAAATAGGTTGTGCGCATCGCCGGTGCCGTCCTTTTTCCACGAGGCATCCAAGATGCGGCGGGCTTCTTGGTAGTAGTTGATGCCCGTGTTGTTACCCCAGCGGTTGGCCGCGAAGAGCAGGCTGGTCACGTAGTACAGCTCACCATCCGAGGCTGGCCCTTCCGAGTTGCGCTTCATCGTGGCTGTGTTGATGCTCCAGGCAAAATAGCCTTCCAACGGGCCACTCTGGTGCTGCAAGTGCTTTTTCGACCAGCGCCAGATGCGGTCAAACACCTCTTTCTTATTGAGCTGCACGGCCACCATCATTCCGTAAGACAGCCCTTCGGTGCGGGCATCCTGGTTCTTCACATCCGACACGTAGGCCATTGAGTCGCCCACCTCAAAATACACCTTGTTAGGTCCCTCAAACACGTCGTGGTAAGCCTGGGCTACCTTCTCATCAATGTCAGCCTGACGGTAGCCAGCCGCTCGAAAAAGATTGGGGTAAGTGCCTGTATAAAAAGCGCCTTTCGTGGTCGCTGGGCGCGTTTTGGCTGGGGTTTGTGCCAATACGTTGCTAGTCCCTAAGTACCCTAGGCAAAGCGCCAGCAGGCAAGCACGGCGGCCCCGGCCGGCAATGGATGAATAGTTCATGGAAAGGATGGCGGCGAGTGGCGGGGTGGGATTTTAGCGCGTGGCTAGCTTTATTTCACTAGCCCTACCCCCTTGGTAGTCTGCACGATGGGTTGAATACTGCCGTCTGCGTTATAGCGCAACTCATCCACGCAGATAGAGCGCCGATAGCTGCCGCCGGTGGGCAGCGTGCCGTTGTGGTAGAAGAAGTAGCTCTTACCCTTGTAGTCGGCGATGCCAGGATGAGTCGTGAAGCTGTTGGGCACGTTGCCCTGGATAATGCCTCGGTACGTCCACGGCCCGGCGGCGCTGGGGGCCGTGCAGTACTCTATCATCTCGGGCTTGGTGCCGGCGCTGGCGTACACGAGGTAGTAGAGCTTTTTGCGCTTGTATACCCAGGGGCCTTCGATGTAGTTTTTGGGCGTGAAGGTGGTGATGGGGCCGGCCAGCTCCGTCATGTTATCCTTGAGCTTCACCCACTTGCAACTCCCATTGCCCCAGTACAGATACACTTGCTTATCATCGTCCACAAAAACGGTGGGGTCAATATCGTCCCAGGCGTGCGGCAGGTCCTTAGTCATTTCATTGACGATGAGCGCCTTGCCAATGGCATCCTTGAACGGGCCGGTGGGCCGGTCCGACACGGCTACGCCAATGGCCGCGCCGCCCTGGCTCTGGTCATTCTTCTTGTGAAACGTAGCCACAAACCAGTAAAACTTGCCCTTGTGCTCCACGCACTGCGCCGCGTAGGCATCGCCGGTAGCCCAGGCAAAGGTGCGGGGCGAGAGACGCGTGCCGTAGTCTTTCCAGTGCACCATGTCGGTGGTGGAGTAGATGCGCCAGTCGGGCATCTTGTAGTTCGTTTCCTTCACCGAAGCCGTGTCGTGGCCGGTGTACAAAAACAGTGTATCGCGGTACACCAGTGGCGCCGGGTCGGCCGTGAACACGTCGCGGATGATGGGGTTTTGCGCCCGCAGGCTTGTGCAGGCTGCCAGGACGCAGCAGGTAGTGAGCAGTGGGGATTTCATGCGGGTGGGGAAGGGGGGTAGCACAGGCGTCGAGCTAGGTTAACGTAGCGGCACTTACTTCAACTGCTTATACACCGGGTCGTTGCCCGCGTATTTCAGGTACTTAAAGGAAGCCGTGTTGGTAGTAGGCTGGCTCGACGAGGTGGCGTACATCCCAAACAAACAGCCGATGAAGCCGCCCGCCACCTGCGTGCTCAGAAAGCGCGCATCGACCTTGTCCTTGAGCGTCGTCCACGTCTTGCCGTTCTCTGAAAAATCGAAGCCGTAGGTGTCACCCGCCGCCTTGATACGCAGTTGCACGCTGGCCGTGGCCGACTTCAGCGGCGCCTGCGCTAGTAGCTCTGGCTGCTTGGCATCGGCGGTACTCTTGAATAGCTGAAGCAGCGGCTTGCCGTTGTCCACCGATTTGCAGAGGTAGTAGAAGTGCTTCTCATCCTGAAACACCACCAGGCCCGCCTTTTCGTTGGCCGCTTTTGGGGCAAAAGTCAACTCCGTTTCGGTAGTGCAGTACATGTGCTGCTGGCGCTTGCCGATGAAGGCCGGGTTGCCGGTTTCGGCCACCGTTTCGGGCTTGAGCTTTAGCGTCAACCCCTTGGCTTTGCTCAGCGAGTAGTTGGTGTTATCGACCGTGCGCAGAAACAGCAACGCCGGGTCGAGCTCTTTCTCGAAAGTCAGCGTGTAGGCAAAATTGCCGTTCTGCGGCCGGGTACCGGGCTGCTTCACCTCCGGGAAATTGGCCTTGTAGCTGTACTGCACGCCGGTGGGGCCGGGGTCCATCATCGGCCATTCGTCTTTCCACACCACGGGTATGATAAACGTCTCGCGGCCAGTATTGTAGTAGTTGCCCTCGTAGGGCCGCACGGCCAAGAAGATGGCGTAAGTTTTGCCATCCGGCCCTTCCACAAACTGTGCGTGCCCGGCCGAGGTAATGGGGTCTTTGCGGTCTTTGGGCAGCTCACGCTGCGAAAGTATAGGGTTTTTCTCGTAGGGCACAAACGGCCCTAGCGGCGCTTTGCTGCGGAAAACGACTTCCGTATGATTGACTGACGTGCCACCTTCGGCCGCGTAGAGGTAGTACCAATCGTTGCGTTTCATTAGGTGCGGGCCCTCAATCCAAACCGGCTTTTTGCTAAGGTCTACCCCCCCATTTACCACGATTTTGGCCTCACCCACGGTTTGCAACGTCTGCGGGTTCAGTTCGATAATCTTGATGGAGCGGTGGCCGTCGTAGAGCGGCTTGTTGTCGGGCGGGTCGCTGTTGTAGATGACGTAGGCCTTGTCGCCCTCAAAATACAGGGAAGGGTCGATGCCCCGCACCTCGGGCAAGAAGGTAGGGTCGCTCCACGGTCCAGCAGGGTTTTTGGCCGTCACCACGAAGTTGCCTTTGTGGTCGATGAGGGTACACGTGACGTAGTACGTACCGTTGTGATACTCAATAGCCGGCGCAAACAACCCGCGCGTCATGCGGTCGCCCAGGAAATTCATCTGCGAGGGCCGGCTAATGACGTTGCCCACCTGTTTCCAGTTCTTCAGGTCGCGGCTGTGCATCACCGGGATACCCGGGAAGTAAGAAAAAGTGGAATTGACCAGGTAATAATCCGGTCCCACCTTCACAATGCTAGGGTCGGGGTAGAAGCCCGTCATGATAGGATTGACTAAGTCAATCGATTGTGCAAATGCTGCGGAGTGCGACAGCCAGCTGGCCGCGGCCGTTAGGAGCAAGGTTTTTAATTTCATTTTCTGTAAGCTAGCGGAGACAATAGTCCAGGCTTTCGCCACTTGTGGCCTAGGGCGGGGTAGTAACTTAGGCCTCTCACTAGAGGTGCCTAAGGCCCGTGCCGCGCTAAACTTACATCATCTGCTTCAGCGCAACGCTACCGATAGGTGGCGCCCTGCGGCCAGCACGCAAACCAGGCGCATTCGGCCCCAGTATGGCGCCGATGACTCACAAGAATACTGGCGATAGCTACAGGTAGCAGTAGCATCGATTTACTGCCGCACAGCAAATCTGGATGCGGAGCGCGTACCTCTGGCCGGTGCACGCCAGTAGCTAGCTCTTGGCAACCAGCCCACGCAATACTTCTTTGGTTTTGCTGACGTGGTCGGTGGCACCACCTAAGGAATTAAAAATGTAAGCAATCTTGCCATCCTTGTCAATCACGAACGTAACGCGGCCGGGAAGTAGCCCCAGCAGCGCACGGGGCACTTCGTACTGCTTGCGCAGCTGCCCGCTGGTGTCGGCTAGCAGTGGGAAAGGCAGACGGTACTTCTGGCTGAACTTTTGGTGCGAAGCCTCGCTGTCAGAGCTCACGCCGACCACTACAGCGCCCAGGTCCAGAAAGTCGGCATACTGGTCGCGAAAGGCGCAGGCTTCGGCCGTGCAGCCGGGTGTGTCGTCCTTCGGATAGAAGTAGAGTACCACCGGCCGGCCATGCTGGTCGGCCAAACGGAAGGTTTCGCCCTTATCGGTAGGCAAAGAAAAATTGGGGGCTAAGTCGCCGAGCTGAAGCATAATTTCTAAGGACAAATACTGAATAACGGGTGACTACTGACGAGTGACTACTGACCCAACTGATTGGCAGTCACTCGTCAGTAGTCGCTACTTTGTGAGCCAGCCGTTGGCATCTAGCCAGTTTTGGAGGCGGTCCATCCACTGGTCTTTGGTGGTGGCGTTGTTCATACCAAAGCCGTGGCCGCCTTTGGGGTACAGGTGCATTTCGGCGGGCACGCTGTGGCGGCGCAGCGCTTGGTAAAAGACAAGGCTGTTTTGCACGGGCACTACGGTGTCATCTTCAGCATGCACCAAAAAGGTGGGTGGCGTTTGGGCAGTCACTTGTAGCTCGTTAGAGTAAAGGCGCACCTGGTCGGGCGTGGCCGTGGCCCCTACCAGGTTGTTGCGCGAGCCCTGGTGCATCAAGCTGTCTGAGAAGCTGATAACTGGGTAAAGCAGCACCAAAAAGGCTGGCCGCACCGAGGCCGGGCCGGGGTTGGCGCCCACTGGCTGGGCAAAGTGGGTGCCCGCCGTGGCGGCCAGGTGCCCGCCCGCCGAGAAGCCCATTAGCCCAATGCGCTCGGGATTCAGATTGTATTTGGGGGCCAGCTCGCGCACCAGGCGCAGGGCCTGCTGGGCATCGAGCAGCGGCGCAATAGCCTTGTCGGGCTGGCTGCGGTCGTTGGGCAGGCGGTACTTGAGCACGAAGGCGGTTACGCCCAGCTCGTTCAGACGCCGGGCCACGTCGTAGCCCTCGTGGTCGATGGCCAGCATGGCGTAGCCGCCGCCGGGGCAAATGATGACGGATGTGCCATTGGCCTTGGCGCGGTCGGGGATAAACGCGGTGAGCGTGGGCTGTACTACATTGGCAACGCTGGTGCGGCCGTTTTTCTGCTCACTAGTTTCGCGCACTTGGCTAGGCTTAGAGTCGGGGATGGCCCCCGAGTAGAGGGGCAGCACGGGCGCGGCCGTACCGGCGGCGGTGGTTTGGGCCCGCATGTGCGCGGGCTTGAAGAAGCTGAGCATACCCAGGGCGAGCAACAGAGTGGTTTTTTTCATAAATTTTAACTTCTCAGAAAAAACAAGGGGGTAGGGCAGCGCAGCTGGGCCACTGGCTGGCCCCCTACCTTTCCGGCATGAAAACGCGCTATTTCGAATTTCGTTTTGCCCAGCCCTGGCCAGTGCTGGCTGTACTGCTCACCGCTTGTGCCCCCACGGCCAAGCTGCCGGTAGCTGTTACGGGCCCGGCAGCGCCCGGCGCTGGGGCCCCTACCCCCCTCTCCATCGGCCAAACCTTCACGCTTACCTCGGCCGTGCTTGGCGAAACCCGCCGCATCAATGTGTACCGGCCGCCAGGCTATTCCGACTCGGCGGCGGCCGCCCTGCCGGTGCTGTATATGCCCGACGGCGGCCTGGCCGAAGATTTTTTGCATGTGGCGGGCCTGGTGGAAGTCTTAGTTGGCAATGGCACCATGCGGCCGTTTTTACTGGTAGGCATCGAGAACACCGCGCGGCGGCGCGACCTCACCGGCCCTACCACCAATGCGGAAGACCAAAAAATAGCCCCCCGCGTGGGTGGCTCGGCCGCTTTCCGCCAGTTTATCCGCACCGAACTGATGCCCGAGGTTCGCAAGCGCTACCGCACTACCGCCGAAACGGCCATCGTGGGCGAGTCGCTGGCAGGCTTGTTTGTGGTCGAAACATTGTTGCTGGAGCCCGATTTATTTACTACCTACCTCGCCTTCGACCCCAGCCTGTGGTGGAATAATAACTACCTCAACAGCCAGGCCAACCAGGTGCTGCGGGCCTACAATGGCCCCGCCAAAACGCTGTACTTAGCCGCCAGCAGCCAGCCCGACATCGCGGAAGCCACGCGCCAACTAGCCGCCACACTACGCACGGTAGCCAAGCCAGCCATTACCTGGCACTACGCACCACTACCCGCCGAAACGCACCAAACTATTTATCACCCGGCGGCGCTCCAGGCGTTTCGGCTGGTTTTCAAGCCACCAGCTAAGCCGGCTGGCAAATAACTACTGCTGGCCCAGCCGCCGCTCCAGCACTCGGGCCACGCTGGCTAGCCGGCCCGCAATGGGCTGCGCCACTTCCTCATCGCTGAGGTCAATGCCTTGGTTGCGGGAAGCGAGGTAGCGGGCTAGGGCTGAGTTATCGTCCAGCGCTTTCGTGAGTTCGCGCTGGGCATCTTCCCATTCGGCCGCCTGGTCGGTGGCCAGGTACCGGTGGCGCAGCTCGATGGTCTGGCTCACAAGGCCTGCCAGGCGCGTGAGCATAGCGGCCTCAGCGGCCGTGAAGTTGCGCACCTCGCGGCCAATAATGGCCAGCATGCCAAGGCGCGCGCCATCGCGGGCTATCAATGCCGCACCAGCATAGAAATTGAGGCCGATAGCTTGCGCCACGTCAGGCTTGATGAGTTGGCAGCTCTCGGGCTTGTAGTCGGACACTACCACGGGGTCGCCTACCAAAATGGCCGCCGAGCACATGCTTTCATCGCGTACTAGCTTCGAAATGCCCTCAACACCCGCCACCGCCTTAAACCACACGATGTCGGCATCGACAAGTGAAATGAGCGCAATGGGCACTCCAAAAAGCTGCGCCGACCAGGCCACGTAGTCGTCAAAAATCTGCTCAGGCGTGGTATTTACAATCTGATAGTGGTGCAGAGTGCGCAGCCGGGCGGCATCCTGGGGCGGTATCAGCGAGTCAGGAAAAGGGGTAGCGGTATTTAGCATTTAGAATTCTGTAGTTCAATAATTTGCTTCGCTACCGGGCAAGTCGATAAGAATAAACTCGGCATCTTTGGTAGCTTCTAGCTCCAGCACATTTTCAGCGTCGATGCGAGCTTGGTCATTAGAGCTCAAGTGAACGCCATTAACCGTAATGCTACCCTGCTTTACATAGATAAACGTAAGCCGAATAGGAAAAGTCTTGAAAATCACGGTTTTGTCGCAATCCAGACTACACCAATACACAGTGCTATTCGAGTTCATGTACACCACGTCCTCCAGCACGCGCTGGCCAGTTACGAGGGGCACGAGTTCATTACTCTTGCTTTTTAGAAAGCTCAAATCCTTTTGCTCGTAGCTAGGCGCCAAGCCCTTTTGGCTGGGCATAAACCAGAGCTGGTACAGGTGCAAGGGCTTGTCTTGGCGGTTCATTTCGCTGTGAGCCACGCCAGTGCCAGCCGTCATGCGCTGCACTTCACCCGCCGTGATGACCGTGCGGTTGCCAAGCGTATCCTCGTGGCTCACCTCACCTTCGAGTACCAGCGTCACGATTTCCATTTCGGAGTGCGGATGCTGCGGAAAGCCATTCTGAGGGGCTACAGTATCGTCGTTGAATACCCGAAGCGGTCCAAAATGCATATTGTGCCGGTCGTAGTAATCGGCAAACGAAAACAGGAAGTACGAGCTAAGCCAGGCAACGGGTGCGGCGTGGTGGCGGTCGGCGGCAGGAATGTGAGCGAGCATGTGGAAAGAAGGAAAGGTGCGGAAGCAAGTACGGCATGCAAGGTACTGGCTTTAAAACTGCAAATCAGCCGTTGGGGTTACTTGGCTTCAGCGTGTGGGGTAGGTCGAGGCCAGCGTATCATTCATTTCGCCTACCCCTTAATATTCAATAAAGAAACGCGAAAGAGAGGCATCGTTGTCCTCAAACGTTTGTAATTTAAGGAAATGAAAAAAATGCGCATTTCAAGTGATTAAAGCCATAAAAATTGCCTTATAAGAAGCAAACGGCGGCTAGACGATAGGAAGCAATTTAAGAAATTTATTTTTAATCCTGCTCGAAAAAGTCTAAATTTTATTGCGCCCAGAGGTGGCAGTTCGCTTAACATTGTGGCTCCCTTTTCCCACCTACCTCTCATGCTACACCCTTACCTCGGGTCGGCGCGCCTTACTGGCGCAGCTGCCCTGCTGCTGCTTGCCAGCTGCACCAAGGAGGCTGTTGTGCCCGGCACCAGCCCCACCCCTACCCCCACCACCGCTGCCAATGCCACCGCCGTGAACGGCGTAATGATGCAAGGCTTTTATTGGGATGTGCCTGGCAGCACTTCGGCCGGCACCTGGTGGCAAAACCTGGGCAGCAAAGCCACCGAGCTGAGCGCGGCCGGCATCACGGCTATGTGGCTGCCACCTGCCTACAAAGGCAGCGCCGGTGGCTACGACGTGGGCTACGGCGTGTATGACCGCTACGACTTGGGCGAGTTCAACCAGAAGGGTTCTGTAGCTACGCACTACGGCACGCTGGCCCAGCTACAGAGCTGTATTGCAGCGCTGCACGGCAAAGGCATTCAGGTGTACGAAGACGTGGTAATGAACCACCTGATGGGCGCCGATTACCAGGAGAGCTTCACGTATAACGGCCAGAATTTTAACGTATACACAGGGTTTAACTACCCTGGTCGGGGCACTACCTACAGCACTTACCAGTGGCACTACTACAACTTCAACGGTGCGCAGCAGGGTGCCAACAACAGCTGGCTGCAGTGGAACCCTTGGGATTTTCAGCCTTATAACAACGGCGATGCCTACGACAACCTCATGGGCTGCGAGGTGCGCTATGCCGATGCCAACCAGGCCAACGAAACCATTAAGTGGGGCAACTGGCTAACCACCAAGCTGAGCCTGGATGGCTACCGCATCGACGCGGCCAAGCACATTCAGACCGGCTTTTTCAACAACTGGCTCGACAACGTGAAGAGCACTCGCTTTGCCGTGAGCGAGGTGTGGTTTAACAGCGTGAGCCAGCTCAACGACTACGCCTCGGCCACGGGCGGGCGCACTAGCCTCTTCGATGTGCCGCTGCACTACACCTTCAAAGCCATGAGCGACGGCAACGGCGCCTGGGATATGCGTGGGCTACAGTTTGCGGGCTTCACGGAGGCCAACCCGACGCTGTCGGTATCGTTCGTCGACAACCACGACACCGACACGCCGGGCGGGCTGAATTCGCCGGTCGTGAACCTCAAGATGCTGGCTTACGCCTACATCCTGACCCGCGAAAAGGGCTACCCCTGCGTGTTTTACCGCGATTACTACGAGTATGGCCTGGGCGCGCAGATTAAAACGCTGAGTCTCCTGCGCAAAGCCAACGCCTACGGCGCGGCCTACGAGTACACCAGCGCCGATGATGCCGACTACTATGCCTACTCGCGGGCCGGCGACTCGACCCACAAAGGCCTGATGCTTTTGCTAAACGACGGCAGCGGCACCCGGAGCAAAGGCCTGTCGTCGCCCTTCAAAAGCGCCACGCTGACCGACAAACCCGGCAACTACGCCGGCACCATCACCACCGACGCCAACGGCTATGGCAATTTCCCCGTCAGCGGCCGCAGCTGGTCGGTGTGGGTGCCCAACTAGCCAATTGACTTCCTACTTACTGAAGTTAAAAAGGACGTTATGCGGAGCTCAAAGCATCTTGCGTGGGGTAGTAGTAATCTCAACCGTTAGGTTTTCCTGCTGCACGCGAGAGGCTTCGGCAAGCTCCGCATGACGTCCTTTTTTGATCACTTCGCGGCGAGCGCGCCACCTTTGCCGGCCCTACCCCTCTTTCTACTATGAATAATTCCTTTCGCACGGAGCACGATTTTTTGGGTGAAATGCCCATTCCCGAAAGCGTTTACTACGGCATTCAAACCGCGCGGGCGCTCGAAAATTTCTACATCACCGGCATTCCGATTAAGGTAGAGCCGCTGTTTGTGCAGGCGCTGGCGTTTGTGAAGAAAGGTGCGGCGCTGGCCAACAAAGAGCTCGGCGTGCTCGACCCTACCATTGCCGATTACATCGCCCAGGCCTGCGACCGCGTGGCCAGCGGCGAGTTTGATAATCAGTTTCTGACCGACATGATTCAGGGCGGGGCCGGCACCTCGGTCAATATGAACGCCAACGAGGTGATTGCCAACGTAGCGTTGGAGCTGATGGGCCACCCAAAGGGCGCCTACCAGTACTGCCACCCCAACAACCACGTAAACTGTTCGCAATCAACGAACGACGCCTACCCTACCGCCTTCCGCATCGCGCTCAACAATAAGCTTACTGGCTACCGCGACACGCTCGCGCTGCTAGCCGACGCCTTCTTTCAGAAGGGCCAGGAGTTTCACAACGTGCTCAAGATGGGCCGCACCCAGCTCCAAGATGCCGTGCCCATGAGCATGGGCGACGAGTTCAATGCCTTTGCCACCAACCTGCGCGAAGAGCTGCTGCGCATCGACGACTCGCGCCGGCTCATCTCCGAAATCAACATGGGCGCCACCGCCATTGGCACCCGCGTAAATACGCCGCCCGGCTACGCGGGCCTCGTGACCCAGCACCTGCGCCAAATAACGGGCCTCGACTTGAGCCTCGCCGGCGACCTCATCGAGGCTACCTACGACACCGGCGCCTACGTGCAGCTTTCGGGCGTGCTAAAGCGCACGGCCGTGAAGCTGAGTAAGATCTGCAACGACTTGCGCTTGCTAGCCTCCGGGCCGCGCGCCGGCCTGTTCGAGATTAACCTGCCACCCTTGCAGCCCGGCTCCAGCATCATGCCCGGCAAGGTAAACCCCGTGGTGCCCGAGGTGGTAAACCAAACGGCCTTCTACGTCATCGGGGCCGACCTCACCGTGACCATGGCTGCCGAGGCCGGCCAGCTGCAACTCAATGTGATGGAGCCAGTTATCTCGTTCGCGCTCTTCACCAGCATCTCGTACATGACCAATGCCTGCCGCACGCTGCGCGAAAAGTGCGTGCTCGGCATCACAGCCAACGCCACCCACGCCGCCAGCATGGTCTACAACAGCATCGGCATCGTAACGCAGCTCAACCCTGTGCTGGGCTACGAAACTTCGGCCAGCATCGCCAAGGAGGCGCTCGCCACCGGCAAGTCCGTCCACGACATCGCCGTGACCGAGCGCGGTCTGCTTACCCAGGCCAAGTGGGACGAGATTTTCACGTTCGAAAACCTTATTCGCCCGGTGTTTATGCAGTAAGGCAAGCGCTTACTAGCTTAAAACAGCACGTCATGCTCATCTGGCGTCCGCTTGTCGAAGCATCTCGCTCGCGCCGTTGTACGGACCCAACGACGTGGTAGAGATGCTTCGACAAGCGAACGCCAGATGAGCATGACGTGCTGTTTAGGCTGTATTTTCTTTACTTAAATTTGGGGGGTAGGGCTTTCGATTTCGCGCGCTAGCTCGGCGTACCAATCCGCGCCGTATTTGCGCTCCAACGGCTCCTTCAAGAACTTATAAACCGGCACGCCCAGCTTGGCCCCAAACGAGCAGGCCGGCGAGCAAATATCCCAGCGGTCGTAGTTGAGCGCCTCAAAGCCCTCGTATTTCGTTACCCGAATTGGGTATAAGTGGCAGCTAATCGGCTTCTTAAAAGTAGTAGCGCCGGCCAGGTACGCCTGCTCGATGCCGCACTTCAAGATACCGCGCTCGTCGTAGAGCGCGTAGGCGCACTCCCGGTCGTTGATGGTCGTGGTGCTGTAGTCGTCTTCCCAGTCTTTGATATAAAGCCCCTGGGCCGCAATGGCTTGCTTGCCTGCTTCAGTCAGGAAAGGCTCAATTTTAGGGTATTCACTTTTCAGAATTTCCAGTTCTTCGAGCTCCAACGGCGCGCCGAGGTCGCCCTCTACGCAGCAGGCGCCCTTGCAGGCATCGAGGTTGCAAACGAAGAAGTTTTCGGCTACATCGTCGGAGATAACGGTGTTTTGAATAACAATCATGGGACAAGTCGAATCTATCGGCACTAGAAAGCGGTTAGCAAAGGCAGGGTGGGCGGCCTGCTTGCCTAAAAACGGTAGCACAAAGATACCGCCCTACCCCCCTCCCAACTTATCTTTGTCAGCTAGCCGCCTGCGGGGCGGCCACCTCGTATGGCTTTAGATTATCACGCTCTTTTAAATCCCTCGCAGGCCGCCGCCGTGCTCCAAACGGAAGGCCCCTGCATGATTATCGCCGGTGCCGGCTCGGGCAAAACGCGGGTGCTTACCTACCGCATCGCGCACCTGCTTGAGCAGGGGGTAGACCCTTTCAACATCCTGGCCCTCACCTTTACCAACAAGGCCGCCAAGGAGATGCGCGCCCGCATCGAGAAGGTGGTGGGCCCCAACGCCCGCAACCTCTGGATGGGCACGTTCCACTCCGTTTTTGCTAAAATTCTGCGCTCCGAGGCTGATAAAATTGGCTACCCGCGCTCGTTCACCATCTACGACACGCAGGATAGCAAAACGCTCATCGGCCAGATTGTGAAGGAGTTGGAGCTCGACGACAAGCTCTACAAAGCCAGCACGGTGCTGGGCCGCATCTCGGCCGCCAAGAACAAGCTTGTGTCGGTAGCGCAGTACCTCAACGACCCAGTCATCAAGCAGGACGACGAGGCGGCCATGCGCCCCAAAATCGGGGTGCTCTACCAGCAATACGCCGCCCGCTGCTTCAAGGCCGGCGCCATGGACTTCGACGACCTGCTGTTTCAAACCAACGTTCTCTTCCGCGACCACCCCGACATTCTGAATAAATACCAGAATAAATTTCGGTTTGTGATGGTGGACGAGTACCAGGATACCAACTATTCGCAGTACCTGATTACCCGCAAGCTGGCGGCCAAGGAACGTAATATCTGCGTGGTGGGCGACGACGCGCAGAGCATCTACGCCTTCCGGGGCGCCGATATCACCAACATTCTCAACTTCGAGAAAGACTACCCCGAGCTAAACGTGTTCAAGCTGGAGCAGAATTACTGCTCTACCAAAAACATCGTGTGGGCGGCTAACTCGGTGATTAAAAACAACCAGGCGCAATTGCGCAAGGACGTTTTTTCGGATAACGAAGACGGCAATCTGATTGAGGTAATTAAAGCTGCTTCCGATAACGAGGAAGGCAAATTAATTGCCCAATCCATTTACGAGGATAAGATGAACCAGCATCTGTCCTACGACAATTTTGCCATTCTGTACCGCACCAATGCCCAGAGCCGGGCAATGGAAGAATCGCTGCGCAAGTTAAATATCCGGTATAAAATCGTGGGCGGCCTGAGCTTTTATCAGCGCAAGGAAATCAAGGACTTAGTGGCGTATTTGCGCCTCACCGTGAACCCCAACGACGAGCAGGCGCTGCGCCGGGTCATCAATTATCCCAAGCGCGGCATTGGCGACACCACGATTAGCAAGCTCATTAATTCGGCCGAAGAAGCCAACCACACTATTTGGGAAGTGGTGAGCAATGCCGAGCAGTTTTTGCCGGCCCGCGTATCAAATCCGGTGGTGGGCTTTGCTGAGAAGATCAAGAGCTACACCACCGTAGCGGCCAAGGAAGATGCCTTTGAAGCGGCCAAATTCATTGCTAAGAATTCGGGCATGATTGGGGAATTGTACGCCGACAAGAGCATCGAAGGCCTGTCGCGTTACGAGAACATTCAGGAACTGCTCAACGGCATCAAGGAATACGTGGACGACCACGAGCGCGAAGACAAGTCGCTCGGCGCATTTCTGCAAGACATTGCCCTCGTCACCGACTCCGACCTCAAAGACGCCGCTCAGGAAGGCGAGGCCGTGACGATGATGACCATTCACTCGGCTAAAGGCCTGGAATTTCGCAACGTATACATCGTGGGGATGGAGGAAAACCTCTTCCCGAGCCAGATGATGATAACCTCGCGGGCCGACCTGAAGGAAGAGCGTCGGCTATTTTACGTAGCCATCACGCGGGCCGAGAAGAAGCTCACGCTCAGCTACGCCACCTCGCGCTACCAGTGGGGCAACCTGCGCTCGTGCGAAAAGTCACGCTTTTTAGATGAGATTGACCCACAATATCTTAACGTCAAATTTGCAGCTAGCCCGGCGGTGGGCGAGTCGCCGTTTCAGCACGTTTTTGAGCGCCGGTCGAACCTAGTGGCTACCCCCCCTCGTAAGACGGTAGCTACTAAGTACGTAGCCCCGGCTGACTTCCAGCCCTCCGACACGAGTAACTTGCAAGCAGGCCAACGTGTGGAGCACGCTAAATTTGGTTTTGGCAAGGTGGCCACGCTCGAAAAGCAGAATGGCACCGTGAAGGCCATTATTCAGTTTGAGGAGGTAGGCGAGAAAACACTCCTGCTGAGCTTTGCCAAGCTGCGGGTGCTATAGCGCGGGGTTTCGCAGCGTTTTTGATTCGCCTCTACGAAGCTCTGATAAGTCTGCGAAACGGAAACGCCGCGCTCTACAATCATAATTTACATGCAAGAGATACCCACCCAACTGCCCTTTCACCTGCAACTGCTGGTGCGCGAATACGGGCAAAGTACTTACCAGCTCATTCAGGGTTTGGCTCAGATTGAGGATGTGGCCGAGCGCACGCGCCGCGCCGCGGGCATTGTGCAGCTCATGCTGCGCCTGCGCCCCAACCTGCGCGACCAGCCCGACATCCAGCAGCGCCTCTGGAACCACCTGCACGCGCTGGCAGGCACCGATGTGGCCCTCGATGCGCCGGTGCCACTGTCACCGCCGCGCCTCTACGAGGCAAAGCCCAAGCGCTTGGAGTACCCTCGCCAAGCGCCGAAGCTTAAGGCCTACGGTCGCGGCATCGAAGCGCTTATCACCAAGGCCCTGACGCTTACCGATGCCACGGAGCGCGAGCAAGCGGCTGCCCAAATTGGGCGCACGATGAAATTTTTGTATCGCCAGCACAACAAGGAAAACGCCAAGGATGTAACCATTATCCGGCACCTGGGCGAGCTATCGGGCGGCCAGCTAAAGCTGGATGTGCAGGTAGTGGCCGACCAAGGGCTGTTTGAGCTGGCAGCTATGCCTGCCACAACGACGCCTAGCCCTACCCCCCGCCCCAGCGGCCAAGGTAGCAGCCGGTTTGAAGGTAGCCGCGACCTGCGTGACCGCCGCCCCGACCGCCCAGAAGGTAGCACCAGCTTCGGCAACGGCGGCTATGGCAACGGAAAAAAGCGCGACAAGAAGCGCAACAAAAAATTCCGCTCCGAGCCCCAACAGCCGCCGCAGTAGCTTTGTAGCCCGCTTACCTCGTCGTTCACTCGGCTAAGGCAAGCGGGCTTCCTTATTACTCATTGATAATTGAAAAAGAATGGCTGCATTTGAAGTGCGCGGCGGACAGAAGCTGCAAGGGGAAATTATCCCCCAAGGGGCTAAAAATGAGGCGCTCCAAATTCTGTGCGCGGTGCTGCTGAGCGCCGAGCCCATCACCATTAGCAACGTGCCCAATATTCGGGACGTCAATAAGCTTATCGAACTGCTGCGCGACATGGGCGTGAAGGTGGGCCAGTTGGGGCCCGACACGTACATGTTCCAGGCTGCCGATGTGCACCTCGACTACCTCGACACACCTGAGTTTGTGGCCCAGGCCCGTGAGCTGCGCGGCTCCGTCATGATACTTGGGCCGCTGCTGGCCCGCTACGGCCGCGCGCAGCTGCCCAAGCCGGGCGGCGATAAGATTGGCCGCCGGCCGCTCGATACGCACTTTGTGGGACTCGAAAAGCTAGGTGGCCAGCTCACGCTGGAAGGCAACGACTTTTACCGCCTCAGCGCGCCCAATGGCAAGCTGCGTGGCGCCTCCATGCTGCTCGACGAAGCCAGCGTGACCGGCACCGCCAACATCCTGATGGCCGCCGTGCTGGCCGAAGGCACTACGAGCATCTACAACGCGGCCTGCGAGCCTTACTTGCAGCAGCTGTGCCGCATGCTGGTGCGCATGGGCGCTAAAATTCAGGGCATCGGCTCAAACTTGCTTATCATTGAGGGGGTAGCGAGCCTGGGCGGCACCGAGCACCGGATGCTGCCCGACATGATTGAAATTGGCTCCTTCATCGGCCTGGCAGCCATGACTGGTTCCGAAATCACCATCAAGGACTGCCAGATTCCCGAGCTGGGTATCATTCCCGATACCTTCCGCAAGCTGGGCATTCAGCTAGAGTTTCGGGGCGATGACATCTATGTACCGGCTCAGGAGCGCTACGAGATTGGCACGTACCTCGACGGTTCCATCCTCACCGTAAGCGACCATACTTGGCCCGGCTTCACCCCCGATTTGCTGAGCATTATCCTGGTGGTAGCTACTCAGGCGCGCGGTACGGTGCTCATCCACCAGAAAATGTTCGAGTCGCGCTTATTCTTCGTGGACAAGCTCATTGATATGGGCGCGCAAATTATCCTCTGCGACCCGCACCGCGCCACGGTTATTGGCCTCGACCGCCAGAAGCAGCTGCACGGCATCACCATGTCGTCGCCCGACATTCGGGCGGGGGTAGCGCTGCTTATCGCCGCACTCAGCGCCGATGGCACCAGCAAAATCCTGAACGTGGAGCAGATTGACCGCGGCTACCAGAACATCGACGAGCGCCTCAACGCCCTCGGGGCCGACATCCGGCGCGTGTAGGTTAAAACGGCTTGCTTTTTTACAATGAAAAGGCCCGCAGTGCATACTGCGGGCCTTTTTACTTATTGCAAGGGGGGTAGGGAAAGCTAGTCCACCACCATATCGACTACCGTTGTCACTAGCGACAACGCCAAACTAAACAGCAATGCGCTCACGAAGCCGGTCACCGCAAAGCTGCTCATCAGAAAATCGGCCAGCTTCACGATAACCACGTTGATAATCAGCAAGAAAATACCCAGTGTGAGTACCGTGATAGGGAAGCCAATTATCTTCAAAATAGGCTTCACAGTTGCATTGAGCAGGCCCATAACGATAACCAAAATGGCCGCGCTACTCACTCCATCGAGGCGCACGTTGGGGAGCACCTGCGCGAGGCCGTACGTGAGCACGGCCGTCAGGATGAATTTAATAAGAATTTTGCCCATGACGAAGGGGGTAGGGAAATAAAAAATTAGTCAGCAGTTTCAACACCTTTAGCCGTGAGACGGCCCTGCGAAACGGCCATCCAATTGCAAAGCTGATACAAAAGCCGCGCGCCCACAATGCCGTTCCACTCCGTATCACCGGGAGCTATCTCATTAAGATCGAGACCGATGATAGTGTGGCCCGAGCGCACTATCTGGCGTATCAGATAGGTAGCCTCGTCATATTCGAGGCCGCCAGGAACCGGAGTGCCAGTGCCGGGGCACAGCTTAGGATCGAGGCCATCGATATCAAAGCTCAGGTAGACTTTCGGTGGCAATTGGGCGATGATTTTGCCGCATACTTTCTTCCAGGACTTTCCAGCGAATTTTTCTTCGCTCATAAAGCGCTGGCCGAACAAGGCTACCCTGCCCACCGAATGTTCGATAAGGTCGGCTTCCTGCTGGCACATATCGCGGATGCCTACCTGCACCAGCTTTTTCACCGCGGGTAGCTGCAAGGCATTGTACATAATGCTAGCGTGCGAGTACTTAAACCCCTCGTAGGACGGGCGCAGGTCGCAGTGCGCATCTATCTGCAGGATGCCAAAGCCTTCCGGATGTCGCTCGGCTAGCGCGTGCAGAAAGCCTAGCGGCGTGCTGTGGTCGCCGCCGAGCACAGCCACGGCCTTACCCGCATCAAGCAGGGCACCCGTTTTGTCTTTAAGCCATTGCAACAGCTTATCGCCGGCTGCCGTGATGTGGGCCGGCGCACCCGCGTGCGTGGCGGCGCCGGCCTGAGGCTGGCCTTCTTCGAGCCAATTGATGTAGTCGGCCGCCAGAGGGCGCAGTTCGCGGCTGGTCTGAGCAATGGCCTCGTCCTCTTCTTCCATCGCCAGCCCAAGCTTCCATGCCTCGGGCAGGTCAGGATCGTATAGGTCTACTTGCAGCGAAGCCTCACGAACTGCTTCGGGCCCCTCTGCTGTACCAGCACGGTAGCTGACAGTCACCTCCCAGGGCACTGGCACCACTACTAATTGGGCCTCTTCCGGCGAGAAAGGCAGGCCAAACAAGCCACCTGCAGCATCACCGAGGGCATTGGGGTCGAAATCGGCAATTTTTTGCGCGAGAGTTGAATCAGCCACAGTAAAAAAAGAACACCAAGTGCTCGGCACTTGGTGGGTTGAAAAATAAGAACATAAGACAGTGAGTCGCGAGGAATAACAGTCTTTTTAATAAGCGAATGCCGTGCTTACTTAAGTCGCCGACTGCGTTTTACCTAAGAAATCGTACGTGCGAATGATTTGTAGAATTTTCTCAAAAGTAGCGCGGTCAAAAAACAACATCAGGGGCAATTCCACCGAATTTTCCTTATCAGAAAACTGCGTGATAACCGAAAAGATGAGTGGCTGCAGCGCTTCGGGATCAGGCATTAAGCTCCGGAGGGCCGTAGCCAGATCACCAGTTGGGGCCAGCGGCGGTGCCCCGTATATGCTGGCTTTTAGGATATTTGCCAGCTGCGTTACCAAAGCCCCCGTAATGATATTGCTTATTTCAAGCAGCAGTGACTCTTGCAGTTCGTTGAGTTGAAGTGAATCTGTGACTTGCATGCGCAGGCAAACTCGCGAAAGGCGCTGAATATGCTGGCCCGAGAAAAACATAAAGGTCGACCCATTAAAGTCGCCCCGGATATCGATCTGAATAGCCACGTACCGCGTCTGATAATCCCGCACGCGGTCGATGATGCTCGTGCTAGGCAGCAAATCCAGATTAGGTACTTCCAGCATCACTCGCTCTTGCGCAATGACAGCAAAGCTGTCGGCTGCTCGAGCCAAGCCGATGTTCAGAATTTCGCGAATAATATCGCGCTCTAACTCGTTCATTGATAAAATCATAACAGCTCAGTACGTAGCAGCGGCACTAGGCCGGCAAGGTAATACGAAAAAAGACGGGAAGCGGCTAAAACAAAGGGCGTTTGGCGAGGAATAGCCGAGTTAAGGCGGGCACATCCAATACCAAGCATAGCTGGCCACTACCCAGCAACGTAACTCCACCAAATAAGTCAATCGTGTCGAGCGGCTTACTCAGCGACTTCACTACAATGCTTTGCTGGCGCAAAAAACGGTCGATAATAAGACCTAAGCGCCGCGTACCATAGCTCACGATTAGCACTTGTAGCAGGCCGCTGGCGTCGGGCAATTCGGCACGAGTAGCACGAGGCAGCAGCTCGTCGCCTTCGGCATATAAAAGCTGCCGGAGCGGCACCAGCGGCACGTTTTCTTCCTGCACCCGCGTCATCAGCAGACCGCCTACCGCAAATACTTGGTCGCTGGCCAAGGCCAACACGGGGTCGGTATGCAGCAGGGGCACAGCGTAGGCACGCTCATCAAGCTCAATCAGCAAGGCTCCTTTGACCGCAATGGAAGTTGGTAGCACCAACGTGAACGTAGTGCCCTTGCCCAATTCGGAGGTCACGCGCAGGCGGCCTCCGAGCGAATCAATCGCTAGCTTTACGACATCGAGGCCTACCCCCCGGCCCGAGATGTCCGTTATTTTATCGGCCATCGAAAAGCCAGGCTCAAAAAGCAGTGCCCACACGCCCTGCTCGTCGAGCGTGGCAGCAGCTTCGGCTGTCACTACCCCCTTGCGGATGGCTTTTTTGCGCACGGCTTCGGTGTCGATACCTCGGCCGTCGTCCTGCACTTGTATGAGCACATCGTCGCGCTCCGTCAAGGCCGAAATGCGTAGCTGCCCGATGCCTGCCTTACCGGCTGCCTGGCGAGCAGCAGGGTTTTCGAGACCGTGGCTGACGGCATTGCGCACAATATGCAATAGCGCATCGGTGATGAGCTGCAGCACGTTGCGGTCAATTTGCACGTCCTGGCCCGTCAGCGAAAGCTCTACTTGCTTATTTTCGGTGGCGGCCACGTCGCGCACTACGCGCGGAAATTTGTTGAGCAACACCCCGGCCCCAACTAGCCGCACATCCATTACGGAGTACTGCAAGTCATCGGAAATGCGGAACAAATGCTGGGCAGTTGCGCGCAGGGCCGGGCTATTTAGCTCGGCAGCCAAGGTTAAAATCCGGTCCCGGTCGATAACCAATTCACCTACTAGATTGAGTAAATTGTCGAGCTTCTTGACGGGTATATATACCAAGTCCGATAGCTCTAGCTTGCGGGCAGCGTCGGTTTCGGCTTCCTCCTCGGTTTGCTGAGCCTGCGGCTGAACGGGTTCCTGACCCTGAATTAACCGTTCCAGGTTTTCGAGTAGCGGCTGGGCATCATCCGATTCCTGACCTGCTCCTACAGCCCGAATCATATTGCCCAGTGTATCGACCGCCCGGAAGGTGAGCGTCACGAGGCTACCCGTAAAAGACCGTTCTTGACCTCTTATCTGGCCAAAGAGGGTTTCCATCTTGTGGGCCACTTCACCCATATCAACGAAACCCATGGCCCGGGCATTGGCCTTCAGGTTGTGCATGAGCCGAAATAGCTCATTGAGCGAAGCCACATCCTGCGGGTTGCGTTCTAGTTCGCTGAGGTGCCGCGACATAGCGTCGTAGTACTCCAGCGCTTCGGCCATGAACAGCTCCCGATACTCTTGCTCGCGTGATTTCATAGCCAATACTTAACCGAATGGCTATAAAAAAGTACTACCCCCCCCACCGTTGCCCAATTCTGGCCAACAGCCCAAGACTCCGCAGAGTCCTTGCCGGCGACAAGCCACGGGCTTTGCCAAGATAAAAGAAGCGGTAGAGCGGGCAGCAAGCGCGAAAATATTAGGTAAGAGTTGTGATTAGCGTACTTATGCTTAGGCTGGCGAACTATCGCCCTGCAAGGCGCTGCCCACAATTTCCAGCACGCGCTCTTCTGAGAAGGGCTTCACGATGTAAGCCAGGGCACCGTTCTCAATGGCCTCATTCACAATAGTTTCTTGACCCACAGCCGAGCACATTACCACCTTGGCATCGGGCTGCTGCTGCCGAATTCCTTTGAGCACGTCCAGCCCGGTGTTGTCAGGTAAGATAACGTCAAGGGTAATCAGGTCAGGGGTAGTAGCTACGGCCATTTCCAAGGCCTGCTGGCCATTAGCGGCTTCGCCTACTACATCGTAGCCGGCATCGGTGAGCATATTCTTGAGCATCGTCCGCATATAGAACGAGTCATCGACGATGAGAATGCGCTTATTCATGTACAATCAGAAACGTGAAGTGAAAAGAGGAAACGAGAGCCAGCTGAGTTAGCTGGCTGGGCCCTCTACGGCTATTTGGGGCCGGAGGGTGCATCGGGGCCCGCCGAGGCTTTTTTAGCGGGCTTGGCGGCCGATTCGGTGGGGCTGCCGGGCAAGCGCATTATCTCGCTAGGGGTAAGGAGCTTGGGCATATCTAGCACGATAATAACGCCCTGGTCGCCGGGTAGCTTGGCAATGCCCTCCAGGTATTTTTCGCGCTGGCCACTGTCTTGCACAAACTCTGGGGCAGGCTCAATTAGACTCACCGGGATGGTAACGGGCCGGGGCACCTCACGCACCATTAGGCCCAGGGTGTAATCGGGCGCCTCAACGGCCAGCGTGTACGAAAAGTCGGGTACCGGCCGGCCCGCTGGCCGCAACTGAAACCGCTCCTCCAAGTCGACAATGGCAATGATATCGCCCCGCAGGTTGGCGATTCCCTTGATAAAAAGCGGCGTCTTGGGCATTCGCACCACTTCCGGCGTAATCGTCACTTCTTTCACCTGCTCGATGCGAATACCGTAGTCTTCGTCGCCTAGGCGAAAAACGATCAGCTGGATAACTGCCTCGGGGGCAGCCGGCACCGCCCGGCCAGTAGGCGCTGCCGAAGGGACAGTAGCAGAGTCAGCCATGAGAATACTATAAAGATTAACAAGAATCCACGTTCCCTACCCCCATGAGGGGGTAGGGCTGGTCAGTAAATGTGATGACGGAGACTAAACTAGCTATCCGAAGAGCGCTTAACCTTGGTGCGGGCGCGCACTGGGCTGGCAGTGGCCGGCTCCTTTTCCTTAGCAGTGGGGGTAGCCGCGGCGGGGCGCGGACGGCGCACCGTTGCTTTGGCCTCTGGGGCGGCTTCGGCCGTTGCCGAGGTAGCACGGCCGTTACCATTTTTATTGGTGGGCAAGGCCGCTGGGGGAGGGGTAGGCGGCGCGGCGCGGCGGTTAGTAGCGCGGCGGCTGGTGGCCGCCGGAGCGGGGGCCGCTACGGGCGCAGCGGGTGGTGCAGCCATTACGCGGCGCACTCGGCGGCGTTCGGGTTCTGGCTCGGGCTCCGGCTCGGGTTCGGGCGCGTAGTCGAAGAGCTGGAAGGTTTCGAGGCCATCCTGCAGGTCGTCGGCAATATCGGAGAGGCGCTGCGACGAACTGGTAAGCTCCTGCATCGACGAAGACAGCTGGCGGGCCGTGCCGGCCACCTGCTGCGTGCCGGTGGCAGTTTGCTCGGCAATAGCCACCACTTCCTCCACGTACTTCACTACATCACCAATCGAGGTCTGCTGCACGGCCGTGGCCGTGAGGATGTCGCGCGAGGTGCGTAGCGTTTCGCCACTGCTGGTGGCAACGTTTTTAAAGGCTGCGCTGGCTTCGAAGGTAGCATTTTTGCCCTTGAGTACCCGGCTTTCCATGGCGCTGATGGCCGTGGCGGCGCTGGTGGTGTCCTTACGCACATCTTCCACGAGCGTGGCAATTTCGTTGGCCGACTTACGCGAGCCTTCGGCCAGCTTGCGAATTTCTTCAGCTACCACCGCAAAGCCCCTACCCGCCTCGCCGGCACGGGCTGCTTCGATAGCCGCGTTGAGGGCCAGCAGGTTAGTTTGCGAGGCGATATCCGTAATTACCCCCAGTGACTTGCTGATTTCCTGCGAGCGCGTCGAAAGCACTTCGATGGTACGTGAAGTCTGCGTAGCGGCGCTAGAGATTTCCTCCATGTTCTTCACCACTTCAGCCACCGTTTTCAAACCCTGCTGCGAGGTTTGCTCACCCATGATGGCCGATTTGTTCACTACATCGGCCTTGTTGGCCGTCTCTTTGGTGGCTGTCATAATCTCTTCAATCAGCTTGAAGGCCTGGTCGGTTTTGAGGGCTTGGTTTTGAGCGCCTTCGGCCATTTGCTGCATAGCCAGGGCCACGTCAACGGTTACGCGGCTCATTTCTTGGCCTTTATCCACCATCTCCTCGGACGACGTGCCTACTACCTGCGCCGAGTCGTTGATTTCACCGAGCAAGGCGTTCAACGTTTCTACGGCTTGGTTGAGCGAACTCGACATCGAAAGAATGTCGCCAGTCGTTTGAATTTCCACCATCTGCGTCAGGTCGCCTTCCGAAATGGCGCGCACTACGCGGCTTACTTCGAGCACCGGCAGCGCAATGCTTTCGATGAGCGCGTTGAGGGTGTCTACCAGTTCTTTCCAGGAGCCTGACACGCCGCCTACCGTGGCCCGCTCCGTCAGCTTGCCTTCGGCACCAGCTACGCGGGCCACGCGGCTTACTTCCGAGGCTAGGCGGTTGAGGTCGTCCACCATCCGGTTGATGGTCTGGGCCAGGTCGGCTACTTCGCCGGCCGCTTCCAGCATCAGCTTCTGGGTCAGGTCGCCCTGCGATACGGCCGTTACCACCTTCACAATGCCCCGCACCTGGGTAGTGAGGTTGGCAGCCATCGTGTTCACGTTGTCAGTCAGGTCTTTCCACACGCCGCTCACGTTAGGCACTTCAGCCTGGCCGCCGAGCTGACCTTCGGTGCCCACTTCTACCGCCACGCGAGTTACCTCGCCAGCGAAGATGTTGAGCGAGTCCACCATCTGGTTGATGTTGTCTTTGAGGTCGAGCAGCTCACCATTTACATCTACCGAAACTTTCTGCGAGAGGTCGCCGCGGGCTACGGCCGTGGTTACGTTGGCAATATCTCGCACTTGGCTCGTGAGGGAGGCGGCCATCGTGTTCACGTTGTCCGTCAGGTCTTTCCAGGTGCCTTTCACGCCGGGCACGTTGGCCTGGCCACCGAGTTTGCCCTCGGTGCCCACTTCGCGGGCCACACGGGTTACCTCGTCGCCAAACACGTTGAGCGAGTCTACCATCTGGTTGAGGTTTTCTTTAAGCTGCAACAGCTCGCCGCGCACGTTCACCGTGATTTTCTGGCTCAGGTCGCCGCGAGCTACGGCCGTGGCCACGTTGGCAATGTCACGCATCTGACTGGTCAGGTTCGAGGCCATCGTGTTCACGTTGTCCGTCAGCTCTTTCCAGGTACCGCTCACGCGGGGCACGTTGGCCTGGCCACCCAAAATACCTTCGGTACCCACCTCCCGCGCCACGCGAGTTACCTCGCCAGCGAAGATGTTGAGCGAGTCCACCATCTGGTTGAGGATGTTTTTAAGGTCAAGGATTTCGCCCTGTACATCTACTGCCATTTTCTGGCTCAAGTCGCCGCGGGCTACGGCAGTAGCCATGTTGGCGATGTCGCGTACCTGGCTCGTGAGCGAGGCGGCCATCGTATTTACGTTGTCCGTTAGGTCTTTCCACACGCCGCCCACGCGTGGCACTACGGCCTGGCCGCCGAGCTTGCCCTCGGTGCCCACCTCGCGGGCCACGCGGGTTACCTCGTCGCCAAACACGTTCAGCGAGTCCACCATCTGGTTCAGGATGTTTTTCAGCTCCAGAATCTCACCCTTCACGTTCACCGTCATTTTCTGGCTCAGGTCGCCGCGAGCTACGGCGGTGGCCACGTTGGCAATATCGCGCACCTGACTGGTCAGGTTGGCCGCCATATTATTTACGTTGTCGGTTAGGTCTTTCCAGGTGCCCGATACGCCCGGCACGCTAGCTTGGCCACCAAGCTTACCCTCGGTGCCCACATCAAGGGCCACGCGGGTTACCTCACCGGCAAACAGGTTGAGCGAGTCCACCATCTGGTTGAGGTTCTGCTTGAGCTGTAGCAGCTCGCCCTTCAACTCTACCGTCACTTTCTGGCTCAGGTCGCCGCGGGCCACAGCGGTGGCTACGTTGGCGATGTCGCGCACCTGGCTCGTGAGATTCGAGGCCATCGTGTTCACGTTGTCCGTCAGCTCTTTCCATACGCCACCCACGTTGGGCACCACGGCTTGGCCGCCCAGCCGCCCCTCAGTGCCTACCTCCTGCGCCACGCGGCTTACCTCGCCAGCGAAGACGTTGAGGTTGTCGATGGTGCGGTTGATGGTTTCGGCCATCACCTTAAAATCGCCCGACACCGGAATTTGGAAGCTCTCGTCCAGGTTGCCGCGGCTGATGTTTTTCAGCACTTTCCCTACCTCCAGCACCGGCACGGCGATGCTGTCTACCAGGCCGTTGATGTTGTTAATCATGTCGCGCCAGAAGCCGGCCGCTCCATCGGCCGAAGCGCGGGCCTTGAGGTTACCTTCCACGCCGGCCACCTTCGAAATGCGCGACACTTCGCCGCCTACCCCCCCAATCATCTCCACCATCGAGTTATACGCCTCGGCGATTTCGGAGAAGATGTCGTCGTTCTGCTTGGTCAGGCGTACCGACACGTCCCCTTTCTTGAAGGCATCGAGGGCAAAGAGTACGCGGTTGAGCTGCTCGTTGACGTAGTCGGTATCGGTCAGGTCGGCGTTGCGGCCGGCCCCGCGCTTGCGGGTCTGGTCGGTGCGGCCCACCGGAGCCACCAGTTCAGCGGCCGAATTTTCGCCGTTGAGCTCGGGGGTAGGAGAAGTTGCTTTTTTGGCAGCAGCCATGGAGAAGGGCAGTGAGAGTGGGACGAACGAGGGCTCGCGGGGGATGGTCAACAAAAGTAGGGCCGCGGGGCAATCCGGCAATGCAAACCTTTTCGAAGGTAGCTTGCCGGTCGCAGTCGGCCCCAACCGTGCATCTTTGTCCCCGTTTTCAACTTTTCGGGCGGGCCCCGCGTTCTCAGCATCCTGACAAAACTCCTACCCCGCCCCTACTGCCTTCTGCATGGTCAAGAATCTAGTTATCGTCGAGTCGCCCGCCAAGGCCAAAACCATTGAAGGCTACCTCGGCCCCGATTTTGTGGTGAAGTCCAGCTACGGGCACGTCCGCGACCTGCCCAAGGACAACAATGCCATCGATGTAGCCAACGGCTTCAAGCCCACTTACGTGGTCGATGCCGATAAGCGTGAGCTGATTTCGCAGCTCAAAAAGCTGTCGAAGGAAGCCGAGATGGTCTGGCTGGCGAGTGACGATGACCGCGAAGGCGAAGCTATTTCGTGGCACCTGTCGGAAGCCCTTAACCTTAAGGCCGACAAGACAAAACGCATTGTATTTCGCGAGATTACCAAGACAGCTATTCTAGCTTCCATTCAGAATCCACGCGAGATTAATATTGACTTGGTGAATGCCCAGCAGGCGCGCCGTGTGCTCGACCGCCTCGTGGGCTTTGAGCTGAGCCCCGTGCTGTGGCGCAAGGTGAAGGCCGGTCTCTCGGCGGGCCGCGTGCAGAGTGTGGCCGTGCGGCTGGTGGTGGACCGCGAGCGCGAAATCAACAAGCACACCGCCACCAGCGCTTACCGCGTGGTGGCCCGTTTCGACGTGGGCGAAGGCATTACGCTGGAGGCCGAACTGCCTACCCGCTACAAAACCCGCGAAGAAGCCGAAGATTTTCTCACGCGCTGCATCGGGGCCACGTACAGTATTAATAGCCTCGATAAAAAACCGGGCAAGCGCAGCCCCGCCGCGCCGTTCACCACTTCGACCTTGCAGCAGGAGGCCTCGCGCAAGCTGGGCTTCTCGGTGGCCCAAACCATGACGGTGGCCCAGAAGCTGTACGAAGCCGGCCGCATTAGCTACATGCGAACCGACTCGGTGAACCTCTCGGAGGAAGCCCGCAAGGGCGCGCAAGAGGCCATTACGGCTGCCTACGGCGCCGAATATGCGCTGGAGCGCCAGTTTAAAACGAAGTCGGCGTCGGCCCAGGAGGCGCACGAAGCCATTCGGCCCACCGATTTTAAGCAGGTGAAGGCTGGCGCCGATGCGTCGGAGCAACGCCTCTACGACCTCATTCGCAAGCGGGCCATGGGCTCGCAGATGGCCGATGCGCTCATTGAGCGCACTACGGCCGTTATTGGCATCAGCACGCAGCCGGGCACCACGTTTTCGGCTACAGGCGAGGTCATTACGTTTGAGGGTTTCCTGAAAGCCTACGCTGAAAGCAAAGACGACGAGGACCAGCCAGCCGACGGCGAAAGCTCGTTTTCGCGCGGCCTACCCCCCCTCAGTGTAGGACAAAACCTACCGCTGCAAACCTTGACCGCCACGGAGCGTTTTTCGACGCCGCCTGCCCGCTACACCGAAGCCTCGCTGGTGAAGAAGCTGGAGGAAATGGGTATTGGCCGGCCGAGTACCTACGCGCCTACTATCAGCATCGTGCAGAAGCGCGGCTATGTAGAAAAGGACTCGCGTGAGGGCAAAGAGCGCAAGATTTACGCGCTGGCGCTGGTGGGCAACGAGGTAAAAACCGAGCAGCGCCCCGAAACCTATGGCGCCGACAAAGCCAAGCTATTTCCGACCGATACCGCACTGGTTGTCACCGACTTCCTGGTGGAGCACTTCCCGGCTATCGTGGACTTTCAGTTTACGGCCAAGGTGGAGGATGAGTTTGACCAGATTGCCAATGGGCGCGAGGACTGGGGCCACATGCTGGCTGGCTTCTACGAGCCATTCCATGCCAGCGTGGAGCGCGGGCAGGACATTGAGCGTAGCACACTCAGTAGCACCCGCGAAATCGGCCTGCACCCTGAAACAGGCGAAAAAATAACGGCCCGCCTCGGCAAATACGGTCCTTACGTAGCGCTTGGTGATACCGAGGGCGAAACCAAACCTGCCTACGCCAACTTGCGCAAGGGCATGTTTATCGAAACCATTACGCTCGAAGAGGCGCTGGATTTGTTTAAGCTGCCGCGCGTGGTGGGTGAGTTTGAGGATAAGCCGATGGCCGCCGCGCTCGGCCGCTTCGGCCCGTACATTCGCCACGACAGCAAGTTTTACTCGCTTACGAAGGAGCAGGACCCCTACACCATTACGGGTGACGAAGCGGTGACCCTCATCGAAGCCAAGCGCAAATCGGACGCCGAACGCCTCATCAAGGAATTCCCCGAAAACTCTGATATTCAAGTTTTGAATGGCCGCTTTGGACCGTATATCGTAGCGGGCAAAAAGAACGTGAAGATTCCTAAAGGCGAGGAGCCAACGGAGCTGACGTTGGAACGCTGCCTGGAGCTAGCCGCCGCTACCCCTGATAAGCCCGCCAAAGGTGGCCGCTTCGGCAAAAAAGTGGTGGCTGAAAAGCCTGCTAAAGAAGCGGATGCTCCTGCCAAGAAAGCGGCCAAAGCACCCGCCGCCAAAGCGCCTGCGGCTAAAAAGAAGGCACCTGCCAAAAAGCCGGCCGCTGCTGCTAAAAAACCGGCAGCACCGAAAAAAGCCGCTGCCAGCAAGTAGCATCCTTCGCTACCGCTTTCCACAAAAAAAGTCCCACCGCTACAGGTGGGACTTTTTTTGTGGGCATTCCGGCCAGGCTTGTGCGCGACGGGCCCTACCTCACCTCAATGGTTTGAATAGTTTCGGCCGTGAGCTCCGAGAAGTGTTGGATAACGCGGTCAGCGAGGCGTAAATCCTGGCCGGCTGAGTGCGGACTGGCGTAGCCAATGCAGTAGATGCCGGCGGCCCTGGCCGCTGCCACGCCGTTGGCCGAATCTTCGATAACGATGCACTCGGTCACGGGCGTTTCGGCCAGGGCGGCAGCATGCAGGAAAATGGCTGGGTGAGGCTTGGACTGCGCAAAGTCTTCGCCACTAACGATGTGTGAAAAATAAGGCGCTAACCCAAAGCGTTGAAAAACCCGATTAATCGTGGCCTTGGAGGCCGACGAGGCTACCACCAGCTGCACGCCGTGACGCTGCAAGTCTTCGATGAGCGTGCGGGCGCCGGGCAGCAAGTCGAGACCGGCATCTTCGTCAAACGACTGGTTGAACAGCTCGCGCTTGCGCAGCAACAGGGCCTCCACGGCTTGCGGCAACTGGTGCTCCTGCTTGAGGCGCTGGAAGATGTTACGCGTGGAAGAGCCTAAAAAGGAAGCGTATTCTGTATCCCTTACAGCTATGCCAAGCTCGGCAAAATGGGTAACGAATGCCTGGTGGTGGATGGGTTCGGTGTCGATGATGACGCCGTCCATATCAAAAATTACGGTACGAATCATGGGGCCAGCCGCGGGGGCAATTAGGTCAGGGCAAAGGTACCCCGCGCAGGCCGGGTAGCCGGCCCAAGTTGGCTGCCGGGCGTAATTTGCGCCTTCTGGCCACTTTTGCATGAATCTATTTTCCTACGCCACGCTGGCCGGCTACGAGTGGCAGCACCCGCGCCTGCTCCTACTGCTGGCCCTAGTGCCGCTGCTGCCACTGCTGCGCTGGCTGCTGGCCCGGCGGCGGCGGCAAGTGGTGGTGGCCTTTGGGCCAGGCGGCATCCGGCCCGACTGGCGCGCCGGGCTACGCTTCCTGCCTACCCTCGTGCTCAGCCTGAGCTTGGCACTGCTTATCGTGGCCGTGGCGCGCCCCCAGCGCCCCAGCGAGCACCTGACCCAGACGGGGCGCGGCATCGACATTGTGCTGGCGCTCGACGTGTCGGGCAGCATGGAAATAGAGGACCTGAAGCCTACCCGCCTCGCGGCTGCCAAGCGGCTAGCTGCCCGCTTTGTGGGGGGCCGGGCGGGCGACCGGCTGGGGCTGGTGGCGTTTGCCGGGCAGGCCTATTCGCTGGTGCCGCTCACTACCGACTACGATTTGCTGCTCAGCAATTTGCGCAGCCTGCGGCCCGGCCTCATTGCCGACGATGGCACGGCTATCGGCACGGCGCTGGGCGTGGCCATCAACCGCCTGCGCGAGTCGCGGGCCAAGTCTAGGGTGTGCGTGCTGCTCTCGGATGGCGAAAGCAACGCGGGCAGCCTCGACCCGCAGCTGGCAGCCCAGCTGGCGCACGCCTATGGCATTCGGCTCTACACCATCGGCCTGGGCGAAGATGGTTTTGTGCCCTACGGACGCGACTCGCTCACGGGCAAGCCGCGCTACGTGCAGACCCGCCTCGACGAAACTACTATGCGCCAACTGGCCCAAGCCGCCGACGGGCGCTTTTTCCGGGCGGCCGACAACGCCGCGCTCAAGCAGGTTTTTGGGGAAATCGACCGGCTCGAAAAGTCGGATATTCGTACGCAGCGCTACCGCAGCGTGCAGGATTTTTACCGACCTTACTTGGGAGTAGGCTTGGCACTGTGGCTACTTTGGCTGGCGCTAAAAGGCACTTTCATGAGTAATGTGCTGGAAGATTGACGCAGTTAGTTGTTCTTCGTAACCCCACTTTTACCAATCCCTATCCCCCTTCGCTAGTGTCTATCGCCTCAACTATTACTGACTTTGAGCAGCAGCTCGCCGGGACTACCGCGCGTCTCGTTGTCGTTACTAAAACCCACCCCGTCGAGCGGCTACAGGAGGCGTACGCGGCCGGTGCACGCCTCTTCGGCGAGAACCGAGTGCAGGAAATGGCTGCCAAGCAGCCCGAGCTGCCCGCCGATGTAGAGTGGCACCAAATCGGCCAACTTCAGACCAACAAAGTGAAGTACCTGGCGCCCTTCGTGCACACCGTGGAGAGCGTAGACAGCCTGCGGCTGCTGGTAGAGCTGGACAAACAGGCCGCCCGGTACGACCGGGTTATTCGCGGTCTGCTCCAGTTTCACATTGCGCAGGAAGAAACCAAAACGGGCCTTAGCCTAACCGAGGCCGAGGAAATTTTACAATCGCCTGCGTACCAGACGCTGCGCCACGTGCGCCTAACTGGCGTGATGGGCATTGCTACCCACTCGCCCGACGAAGCACTAGTGCGCGGTGAGTTTCGGCAGTTGCGCGGGCATTTTGAGCACTTAAAAAATACCTATTTCGCCCAAGACGACGAGTTCCGCGAAATCTCAATGGGCATGAGTGCCGACTATGCCTGGGCACTGGCCGAAGGCAGCACGCTCATTCGGGTGGGTAGCGCCATTTTTGGCAGCCGCACTTAGTCTATTCTTCTAAAAACGTATTGACCAAGTATTTTGGAGCGGCACATTTCTGTGGCACGCACGGCGCGCTATCAGCAACTGGGTGAGCTTTCGCCCACCACTACCCAGCTGTGGCTGGTGTTGCACGGCTATGGGCAACTAGCCGAGTACTTTATTCGGCACTTCGCGCCGTTGCACGCAGCTGACCCAGCCGGCACAGTTATCGTGGCTCCTGAGGGGCTTTCGCGCTTTTATTTGAGTGGGACCAGCGGCCGCGTCGGCGCGTCATGGATGACCCGTGCCGACCGCCTCGCCGAAATCGACGACCAGGCTGCTTACCTCAGCACCTTGCTTAGTCATTTGCGCGCCACTTGCCCGCCCAACGCACGCCTCACGGTACTGGCTTTTTCACAAGGTACGGCCACGGCTAGTCGCTGGCTAACGCAAGCAGCCACGGCTTTGCGCCCTGACCTACTGGTGCTATGGGCTGGCGATTTCCCGGCGGATATCGACGCACTAGCGGCCCAGCGGCTGCTCAAAGGCCTACCCGTGGCGCTAGTGAGTGGCGACCGCGCTGAATACGTGAGCCCGGCACAACTGCTGGCGCAAGCGACTACGCTAAGCCAGTTGGGGGCGCGGGTGAGTACGCACAGCTTTGCGGGTGGGCACACCTTGTCAGCTGATGTGCTACGCCAGTTGCACCCTACCCCCCTGCCCAAGCAGCAATAGTTACTGCCGCTTTACGGTAGCAGCAGCGGCCTGCGCGGCCGGGAAAATGACGACCTCGGCAATCTGCACGTGGGGCGGACGCGTTATGATAAACTGTATTAGGTCAGCGATATCGGTAGCTTGCAAAGGCTGCACGCCTTTGTAAACGTTAGCTGCTCGCTCCTCATCGCCTTTGAAGCGCACTTCCGAAAACTCGGTTTCAACCATGCCCGGCGCTACTTCGGCTACCCGAATGCCCCGCGGTAGCAGGTCGATGCGCATGGTGCGCGTAAGCATCGCGACGGCTGCCTTGGAGGCGCAATACACGTTGCCGTTGGCGTACGCCTCATAGCCCGCAATCGAGCCCAAGTTGACAATAAACCCACCTTCGCCCATACGCGGCAGCACGGCCCGGCTCACGTAGAGCAAGCCTTTCACATTGCCATCAAGCATGGCGTCCCAGTCGGCTGGGTCACCCTCCTGAATGGGGCTCAGGCCGTGCGCATTACCCGCATTATTGATAAGCACATCGATGTGCGCAAAAGCCGCCGGCAGCTCAGCTACGGCTGCTTCGACGGCCGCCCGGTCGCGCACGTCAAACTCGAGGCTGTGGACGGGGGTAGGGCCCAGCTCGCGGGCTAGCTCGTCGAGGCGCTCGCGGCGGCGGCCGGCAATTACTAACTGAAAACCAGCCTTAGCCAGCGCTATCGCTGTAGCCCGCCCAATGCCCGAGGAGGCGCCCGTGATGAATGCAGTTTTCATGTCTCGTAATAGTTGGGTAATCGGCTGTGCTTCCGTTAGCTGCGCCGCTACTCGATGTTTAAGTAAAGCGTTACCGTATTGGTACGCAAGCTTTGTAAGCTGTTGCTGTAGCGGTTATCACGCGGGCTCAGCACGTTGCGTAGGCCATGCGAAAAACGTATTTCTGGGCCAAATTTGAAGTAAGGATAGAATAAATCCAGCCCTACCCCATACTCCAGCATCAAATCGTCGCGCACTACACTGATTTGGTTAATAGTAGGCGTGTTCTGGCGCTGCGTCACAGCAAAACTGGGTTTGATGCCGCCAATCATGTAGAAGCGCGTATTACGGCGGCGGTTCGACTGATACTTTAGCAGTAGCGGTAGTTCCAGCTGCGTAGTACCTACCTCCTGGGTGCGGATAGTATCGGCCTGCCCGGCGCCAGCGCTCGTAAATTCTACGCGGCGCGTTAGAAAATTGAGTCCTGGGGCAAACCGCAGGTGGAGAGGAGTACTTGGATTGCCCAAGCGAATATCACCAATAAAGCCTACTCCAAAACCAGGACTGATAATAGCATTGGCGGCTAACCCCCTACCCTGTTGCGCCGCCGTTAAATAACCGGCTGACTGCTCAATAAAGAACCGGGAAAAGTTAGGCGCGATGTAGATGCCCGGCCGAAAGAAGCGCTCGTTGTAATTGGGCAGGTTATCAACGGTAATGCCCTTGATATGTCCTTTGCGCCCACGGTCGATAGCGTCGCTGCGCTTGCGCTGGCCTAGCGCGGGGCCAGCCACCAACAGCAAGAACAGGAGCAACGACCCGGCTTGCCAGCGGCCAAAGCGCCCTATTTGCGGGCGGTGTAGATGGAACTGATGCCGAACGTAAGGGGGTGCCATGCAGGAGTAGTAAAGCCGACGCGGCGCAGAATAGCCACGAATTCGGTGCCGTCGGGGAATGCCTGCACCGATTCGGGCAGGTAGGTATACGCGCTTTGGTCTTTGGAAATCACTTTGCCAAAGACCGGCAACACCCGACTGAAGTAAAAATTATAGGCTTGCTTGAGCGGAAACGCCGTAGGCTTGCTAAATTCAAGAATAACGAGCTGCCCCCCTGGCCGCAGCACCCGGTACATTTCGGCCAGGCCTTTTTCCAGATGCGCGAAGTTGCGCACGCCAAAAGAGGCCGTTACGGCATCAAACTCGTTTTCTTTGAAAGGCAGATTTTCCGAGTCAGCTAGCTCCAACCGAATGCGGTGGCTCAGCTTTTTATTCAGCAGTTTTTGGCGGCCTACCTCGAGCATACCGGCCGAAATATCTACCCCCGTTACTTGTGCATCGGGAGCCGCAACCCGCAAGGTTTCGATAGCAAAATCGGCCGTGCCCGTAGCAATATCAAGAATGCGGGCTGGCCGTAATGCTTTCAACTCATTGACTGCTTTGCGACGCCAATAAATATCGGTGCCCACACTCAGAAAGTGGTTGAGAAAGTCGTATTTGCCAGCAATGTTATCAAACATGCGGGCCACCTGCGATTTCTTATCGGCGGCGTCTTCTTTGTAGGGTACTACGGCCATAGGAGGAGTGCAAAGAACGGCATTAAGCCGCAAAAATTGCGCGTGCATTACTTAATTACGCACAGTTGCTACGTAACAGGACAAAAAAACGGCCGGACTGTTCGTCCGGCCGTTCTCTTTTTTTAGTGAATCGCTAGGCCCTACTCAGGCTTCACTTTCACCTTGGCTTTTTCGCCCGAAGCATCTTTTGCTTTCGAGTCAAGCTCACCGTTTTTCGATACCGTTTTAGATTTCGAACCGGCGGCGCCTTTGGTTTTCACCTTCACTTTGTCGCTGTCCTCGTCTACTTTAGTTTTCACCTTAGTGCCGTCGGCCATCCGAACCTTGCTCTTACCGGGCAGCGGCGCGGCGGGCTGCATGAGGGCGCCAGTAGTGGTAGTGGTAGTGGTAGTGGTGGCAGGAGTAACAGGCTGCATAACTGGCATCTTCTCGCCTTCCTTCAGCACTACCCGGAACTCGTCACGACGGTTAAGCTGCATATTTTCTGGCGAGTCGTTGGGCGCAGCAGGGCGACGCTCACCGTAGCTCACCGTAGTGAGACGGGCGCTGGCTACCCCCTGCTTCACGAGGTAGTTTTTGGCAGCATCGGCGCGGTTCTGGCCCAGCACCATGTTGTACTCGTCCGTGTTGCGCGAGTCGCAATTGCCTTCAATCGAGATGTTCACCCCGGTGTTAGCTTTCAGAATAGCCGCCGTATTGTTCAGGGCCTTTATGGCTTCCGGACGCAGCTTGTACTTATCAGTGTCGAAATAGATTTTCGCAAAGCGCGAATTAGCTATTGCTGACGTGTCAATGTAATCAACGTAGAAATTCTTAGTAATCGACGTCGAGTCGTTGAGAGAAATCGGCACGGCAAACTCTTGCGTCTCGATGTTCTTGCCATCCTTATTAACAGCTACCTGGTACGTACGAGCCGACAGCACCTTTACCTGGTAGTCGCCACCGGGGTCCTTGGTAACATCACGGAAGCTAATAGCTGTTTTATCAGCCTGCGTACCATTGAATACTAATTCTACGCCTGGGATAACCTGCGTGCTATCGCGCTTCGAGAATACTGTGCCCTTAACGGTGATATTCTTGATGTAGCTAATGGTGTAGATGTCCTTCTCACCGTAGCCGCCAATGCGGTACGAGCTGAGGTAGGCATACGTACCATCGGGAGCTAGGCGGTAATAGGAGTCAGCATCAGGCGTGTTGATGGGGTAGCCCATGTTTTCAGGGCGGCCCCATTTGTGGCCAATGCTGTCATACTTCGACTCAAAAATGTCGTAATCGCCCATCGTGTTGTGACCGCGCGAGCTGAAATACAGCGTTTTGCCGTCGCGGCTGATATATGGGCTATCCTCGTCGTACTTAGTGTTGATACCGCTGCCCAACGACTTAGCCGTGCCCCAATCGCCGCTAGCAGAGCTTCGCGTGCTGTAGTACAGGTCCAAGTTACCGTCTTCCGAATACTTAGCTGTCGAGAAGTAAAGCGTCAAACCGTCTGGCGTGATATAGGCATCACCTTCGTAAGCCTTTGAGTTCACGTTGCTGTTCAGCTTACTGGGCGCACCCCAATCACCACCGGCTTGCTTTGAAGCAATGAACACATCACCGTCTTCGTCGCTGCGGTACATAAGCAGCTTGGTATCGTTGTCAAATAACTGGTCCGAAGCATCGTGGCCTTTGCTATTCAGCGCAGCAGACAGTGAGCGGGGCTTTTCCCAGTTATCGGCGTCGATGCGGTGCGTTTCTACAATACCCTCATAGTACTCGCCATCGGCAGCCGTTTTGTTGCGGCTACGGGAGTCGAGGCCCGGAATATCAGTTGGATTAGCACGCGTCGTATAAATCAGGGTTTTATCATCCGAAGAGATAACCGGGCTATGCTCTGAATACTGCGTATTCACAGTCGGTCCCAGGTTCTTCACGAAGATATCCTTGGGCGAGTTGAACAGAATCTTCGTGTTTTTGCTGTGTTGAATTAGCTGCGCTACTTCCTCTCGACGAGTGTCATTGCGCTTCTTCAGCGTCGCGTTGTATGCCTGGTAGTGCGTAACTGCCTCGTCAAAGTTGTAGTTGAGGTGGTCTACCCGGCCCAACCAATACTCAATGTCTTTGGAGACCTTGGGCTTGAGTTTCTGCGCCTTATAGATGTATTCGCTGGCTTTTTCCTTATCAAAGGACAAGTAAGCTACCCCAGCCCGAAATAGCGCGTTAGCGTTATTAGGGTCTTTGGCCAGTACGCGCTCATAATAGGGAATAGAAGCACGATAGTTTTCCTGGTTGAACAGCTTGTTGCCGGTTTGCAGGTCCTTACGAGTGCTCTGTGCCTGAGCCGAGGTAGTCACGGCCGAGGTTAGGGCCAGCGCTAAGGAAGCTTGCAGCAGCCTTTTGGATACGTTGTCCATTGAAAAAGGGTGTTTGGAGAATTTAAAAGAGTGGATAAGTAGCGTTAGCATTCTACTAGCTTTTGCGGGCCACAAGGCCACTCACTTCAGCGACTTATACTAAGATTTAACAACAGGGTTTGCTCGTTTTAAGGCTCTATGCTTAAAAAACACAATTACTTAGGACCTTGGCGTAACAAATATACTGCCCAAAGCATCGCTAAGCGTGCTGAGGGCAGGCACTAATAGCAGTGACGCATTGTTCTGGATGGTTACAAAGAATACAAATAGGTGCAAGTAATAAGCCGCGCAAATATAGGAGCGGGTTCTATATAGCGCGTACCAAGGGTACCTATCCTACCCCTCTTAGCGCCCACTACTGCATAGCCTACCCCCATCTTTGTACTCGCACCGACAAATAGGTAACCCAATTTATGCTAATTCGTGAAGCAAGTTTTTTAGTCAGTAATACGCAGGTAGCTGCCTGCCCTACCCCCGACCGGCCTGAGTATGCCTTCATCGGGCGCTCCAACGTGGGCAAGTCATCGCTGATAAATATGCTCACGGGGCGCACAGGGCTGGCTAAAACGTCGAGCACGCCAGGCAAGACCCAAGTAATTAACCACTTCAATATCAACGATGAGTGGTACTTGGTCGACTTGCCGGGCTATGGCTATGCCAAGGTGAGCAAGAGCTCGCGCGCCGACTGGGGCAAGATGATTAACGCTTACCTAGCCAAGCGCGAAAACCTAACCTGCGTGTGTGTATTGCTCGATTCGCGCCACGCGCCACAGACTGCCGACCTCGAATTTATGACTAAGCTTGGTGAGGCGGGTGTGCCGTTTATCATGATTTTCACGAAGACTGATAAACAATCGACCAGCCAAACCAAAGTACTCATTACCAATTATCTGGCTAAGATGGGCGAAACCTGGGATGAGCTGCCGCGCCACTTTGTGACGTCGGCCGAGACGGGGCTGGGGCGCGAGGAAGTGCTGGACTTTATCACGGAGATAAACCGGCAGGTAGCAGCCACGGCAGCGGGCGCATAGTTACTTTTGGCCCAGCAATTGCCCATCGGCCGGGTCTTACCCTCTTTGTTTTTAAGTACCTACCCATGAAAAAAATGCTGCTAACACCGCTGGCTTTGTGCGGCTTGCTAGCCACGGCCCACGCTCAAACTTCAAAACCCAATACGGCGCCACCGTCGCAGACGGTACCGCCCGCTACTCAAGGAGTTGGCCTCAACCACGTAGGTAGCGACATTCCGGTGGCAGCCTACTACGAAGGCGGCCAGGAAGCGATGTATGCTTTCATTGCGAAAGAGCTCAAATACCCTTTGCTGGCTAAGCGCAACCGCATGCAGGGGCGCTGCATTGTCAGCTTTACGCTCAACCCAGACGGTAACATTCAGGGCCAGCGCATTGTGAAGCAGGTAGGTGGCGGCACCGGCGAAGAAGCCGCACGCGTGGTGCGTTTGCTCAAATTTAAAAAACCTGAATACCCCATCCTCACTAGCCTACCCATCGATTTTAAGCTCGGCGTGACCGGCGCGAATACGGTGGAATAAGCCGGTTATGAACTGTGAGTTGAAAGGTATGAGTCGCTTTTCTGGTGGCTCGTAATTCTGGCTCATAGTTCATAATTTATAACTCCTAATTCCCCAAACAGAATGCCCTACGATTTGAAAGAACTGGCTGCCATTAGCGGCCAGCCCGGCCTCTACCGCCTGGTGCGCCCGGCCCGCCACGGTGTATTGGTTGAAAGCCTGGATGCCAAAGGCACCCGCTCGCTGGCCCCAGCTAGTAACAAAGTATCGCTGCTGAGCGAAATCGGTATTTATACCCAAGACTCGGATGAGACAGCGCCGCTTACGGACGTGTTTGAGCGCATTCACCAGAAGTACGGTGCGAGCCTGCCCGTGACAAGCAAGTCGCCCGAGAGTGAGCTGACTAGCTTCCTGGGCGAGGTGCTGCCCGAGTACGACCGCCAGCGCGTGTATATCTCCGATATCAAAAAGCTGACTACGTGGTACGGCATTGTAAGCCAGCACGTACCTTATGCCGAAGCTACCGATGCCGAGCCCACAGCAGACGAGCCACTGAGCACGGGCGGCGTAATCGGCGAAGCCGATGAGGCCTCTACTCCCACCGGCAACCCGGAAGTCACGAAATAAGCGTTTTTATCGGACGCAAAAGAGCCGTTTCTGCCCAGCAGAAACGGCTCTTTTTCTTTAGGCAAAATCTCACTTTTTGAGGGGGGTAGGAATGGCTTCGGCGGCCAGATAGGCCTCAGCTTGCTCTACCAACTCGCGGCTGCCAATGAAGACGGGGCAACGCTCGTGGCAGGTTTTGGGCTCCAACTCGAGGGTGCGGTGGTAGCCGTTGGAGCTTTTGCCGCCGGCTTGCTCCACAATAAAAGCCAGTGGATTGCACTCGTACATAAGGCGCAGCTTGCCGCCGGGCGTTTTGGCAGTAGCGGGGTAGATATAGATGCCACCCTTGAGCAAGTTGCGGTGGAAGTCAGCTACCAGCGAGCCAATGTAGCGGGCCGAAAACTTATCGGCTTTGCACTGCTGAATGAACGCGGCCACGCCGGGCGAAAACGAGTCGGACGAGCCTTCGTTAATGGAGTAAACGGTACCGGTTTTAGGCGTCTGAATGTCGGGGTGCGAGAGAAAGAATTCGCCCAGGCTAGGCTCATAGGTAAAGCCATTGACGCCATTGCCGGTGGTGTACACGAGCATGGTACTGGAGCCGTAGATAACGTAGCCCGCTGCTACTTGATGGGTGCCGGGCTGCAGGCAGTCGGCCTCGGTGCCCTCGCGGCCGGTAGGCGACACGCGCCGGTAAATGCTGAAAATAGTGCCGATGCTCACGTTCACATCGATGTTCGACGAGCCGTCGAGCGGGTCGATAGCTACCACGTACTTGCCCTGGTTATTACCGGTTTGGATGATGTCCTCGTCCTCCTCCGAAATAATGGTGCACACCTCGCCGCCGTTGCGCAGCGCCCGGATAAAGCGGATGTTGGCAATCACGTCGAGCTTTTGCTGGTCCTCACCCTGCACATTGCGGTTGCCATAAGCGCCAGCAATATCAATGAGACCCGAACGGTTGATTTCGCGGTTCACGATTTTGGCGGCCAGCGCAATGTCGCGCAGCAGTTGCGACAGCTCCCCGGTAGCATAGGGGAAGTCTTCCTGCTTGCGCATAATAAAGCGGTCGAGGGTGGTGCCAACGGGCAGGGCGAGCTTGTTGTGGTCCATGTAAACAAATGAGGGCGAGAACTGCCACAAAGCTAGCCGGAGCAAGGCATGCGGCCTAGCGAAAAGTACGCACACGTTTGCGGTCTCTTTTGCCGGGGCCGGGCCTACCTAAAAACTATTTCTGCTGCGCTATGGCCCCTATTTAGTCCACTATAGCTGCTCTGCGGCGGGGGGAGCGGGAGTCGAAAGGCGCGTTACTCCTGGCTGCGCCCTAGTTTTGGGTTCTATGAAAGACGAACTAACGGGCTTGCAGGTATACAAATTTGGCGGCGCTTCGGTGAAGGACGCGGCCGCGATTCTCAATCTTTGCCGCGTGGTGCAAGCGCACGGGGGGGTAGGGCCACTGCTCATCGTGGTGTCGGCGATGGGCAAGACGACGAATGCACTGGAAGAGATTTTTGGGCTGGCCTATGCTGAGCAGCAATACGAGGATAAGGTCAAGCAACTTAAAGATTTCCATTGGTCGGCTGCGTCAGCTTTGAGCCAAGAGTATGCCTCTACCCTAGCTGGCGACGCAGAGAATTTGTACGACGACCTAGAAGAGCATTTTGAGGAACTGGACCAAACGCTGGCTGCTATAAACCCGCGCGACGACCATGACCAGCAGTACGACCAAGTAGTCAGCTTTGGTGAGTTGCTGGCTTCGCGGCTGGTAACGTTTGCCTTGGCGCTGCACCGCAAAACGACTTGGCTAGACTGCCGGCCGCTTATCCGCACCGACCGCAACTGGCGGGAAGGCCGCGTGAACTGGCCGGTTACCGAAGCTGCCATCAACAAAGCAGTGCCGGCCTTGCTGGCTACGGGCCCGGTCGTGACGCAAGGTTTCTTGGGCGGAACCGTGCGAAAAGCCACCACCACGCTCGGGCGCGAGGGCTCCGACTATTCGGCGGCCATCTTTGCCTACTGCCTGCGGGCCGAGTCGGTAACCATCTGGAAGGACGTGCCGGGCCTGCTCAACGCCGACCCCAAGATATTTGCTGACACGGTACTCTACCCCGAAATCAGCTACCAAGAAACCATCGAAATGGCGTTTTACGGCGCCAGCGTTATTCACCCCAAAACGCTGAAGCCACTGGCCGACCGCCGCATTCCGCTGCGCGTGCGCTCGTTTCTAGACCCGGCCGCGCCGGGCACACTCATCCACGATTGCCAACATGCGCCGCTAGTGCCGGCTTTCATTCGCAAGGGTGGGCAGTGCCTGGTGTCGTTTGAGAGCAAGGATTTTGCGTTTATCTCGGAGGAAAACCTAGAGATGATTTTTGGCGCCTTAGCCCAGGCGCGCCTCAAAATCAACCTGATGCAAAACTCAGCCATCAGCTTTTCGGTGTGCGTCGACTACGCCGAGCTGCGCGTGCAGCGGCTGTTGGCGCTGCTACAAGGTCTGTTTCGGGTGCAGTACAACGCCGATTTGACGCTGTTCACCATCAAGCACTACGACCAGGGCAGCATCGAGCGGCTGACGGCCGGCCGCACACTGCTGCTGGAGCAGCGCACGCGCAGCACGTTTCAGTTTTTGGTGCGCGAATAACCGTTTGGGAGCGTTTGGAGTAAGGAGAGCGGCTGAGGCGCTATCGCCGCCGCAGACGCCGAGGGCTTCGCAGCAGAAATGCCGAAACAGGCGGCGCAACCCTTTCCTAACTCCTACCTTATACTTACTCAAATGCCTGTTCTCGTTGGCAAACGTGCCCCTGCTTTTAAGGCCAAAGCCGTCATTGGCCAGCAGATAGAAGAAGAATTTTCGCTCGACCGCTACCTCGGCAAGCGCTACGTGCTATTGTTTTTCTACCCTGCCGACTTTTCGGGTATGTGCCCTACCGAGCTACTGGCCTTTCAGGAGCTACTTCCCGAGTTTGAGCGCCGTGGTGTGGCCGTGATTGGGTGCAGCACCGACTCGCACCAGGTGCACCAGGCGTGGCTACGCACGCCGCTAGACGAAGGCGGCGTGGTGGGCGTGACTTACCCGCTGGTGTCGGATGCTACCAAAACCATCTCGGCCAACTACGACGTGCTGGCCGGCCACTTCGACTACAGCGAAACCGGCGAGATGGTCTTCGTGGGCACGCCACAAGCATACCGGGCTGTGTTTCTAATTGACCGCGACGGCATTGTGCGGCACCAGCTGGTGAATGACCGGCCGCTGGGCCGCCGTATTTCGGATAGCCTGCGCATGGTCGATGCCCTACGTCACTTCGAAGAGCATGGCGAAACCTGCCCTGCCAACTGGGAAGCCGAAGAAGGAATTGTGAAGTAGAAACCAGGAACTGGGCGCTTACCGCGACCGTTTCCGACTTGCTACTTCTCAACTCCACCTTCGAAAGTTGTAATTTTGGGGCCGCGTCCGGGCTTTTATCGCCGGGCGTGGCCTTTTTTTGCGCTTTCTCTATTCCTTAGGTCTTTCTATTTACGCGCTGCTGCTACGGCTAGTAGCGCCCTTCAACCCCAAGGCAGCGGCCTGGGTGGCCGGCCGTGCGGGGTTACTGCCCCGCATCGAGCAGACACTGGCCGCCGATGCGGCGCCGCGCCTGTGGGTGCACTGCGCCTCGCTGGGCGAGTTTGAGCAAGGGCGGCCGCTGATAGAAGGCCTGCGGCGCCAGTACCCCGGGCACCGTATCGTGCTCACGTTTTTTTCGCCCTCGGGCTACGAGGTGCGCAAAAACTGGCCGGGCGCCGACTACGTCTTCTACCTACCCCTCGACACGGCCGCTAATGCCCGCGACTTTGTGCGCCTGGTGCAGCCTCGGCTGGCAGTTTTTGTGAAGTATGAGTTCTGGTACTATTACTTGCGCGAGTTGCGCACGCAAGGCGTACCCGCGGTAGTGGTGGCGGCTATCTTCCGGCCCAGCCAGATTTTTTTCCGGCCCTGGGGCAATTTCTTTCGCGAAATACTCAGCCAACTCAGCCACATTTTCACGCAGAATGAGGCGTCGGCCGAGTTGCTGCGCGGTCTGGGTTTGGCGCGGGTGAGCGTGGCCGGCGATACCCGCTTCGACACCGTGGCGGCTACAGCGCTGGCGCCCGCCCGGCCCCTACCCCTCGCCGAAGCATTTGGGGCCGACGGAGCGCCGCTGCTGGTGGCTGGCAGCGTGTGGCCCGAAGACCTGCCCGCCTTGGCCCCACTGCTGCGCAAGCATGCCCGCGCCATGCGCTTTATTGTGGCGCCGCACGAGGTGAGCGAGGCGCACTTGCAGGCCGTAGAGGCGGCCCTGCCGGGCCTAACGGTGCGCTACTCGCAGGCTACCCCCCTGGCTGTGGCCGAAGCTCGCCTGCTGCTCATCGACAACGTGGGGCTGCTGAGCCAGCTTTACCGTTTCGGGCGCTTTGCCTACATCGGCGGGGCGTTTGGAGCGGGGCTGCACAATACACTGGAAGCGGCAGCTTTTGGGCTACCAGTGTTCTTTGGGCCGCGCTACGAGCGGTTTCAGGAAGCCGTGGAGTTGGTGGAGCTGGGCTGCGCGTTTCCGGCGGCGTCGGCCCGGCAGCTCGAAGCGGCCTTCGACCGGCTGTATTACAACGAGGAGGCCCGGCTCAAGGTGCAGGACATGAGCCTGGAATACGTACACACGCACGCTGGCGCTACGGGCCGCATTCTTCAGGAGTTGAGAAGTATGAACTAACAGTTATGAGTGGCGCGGGCAGCTTTGCATGAAGCAGCCTGCACCTTCTCGTAGCAGTTTTTCAGCTTCTAACTTCATGATTTTTAACTCATAACCCAATAAAATGAAAGGTGTTGTCGTCAAATCTACCGGCTCGTGGTACGTGGTGCGCGAAACGCCGGGCGAGCAGCTGCACCGCTGCCGGCTGCGCGGCCGGTTTAAAAACCAAGGCCTAAAGGTGAGCAACCCGCTGGCCGTGGGCGACGTGGTTGAGTTTGAGGTGCCCGAGCAGTCGGAGGGCGCTGGCGTGATTCATACCATCGTGCCGCGGCGCAACTACATCATTCGGCGCTCGGTGCATAAGAGCGAGCACGCCCATATTGTGGCTGCCAACCTCGACCAGGCGCTGCTGGTAGTTACGCTGGTATCGCCGGCTACCTCGTTTGGGTTTATCGACCGGTTTTTGGTGACGGCCGAGGCCTACCACCTGCCGGCAATGCTGATTTTTAACAAGTCGGATTTATACGACGCCGACACCCTAGACTACCAGCAGCAGATAGCCGGCATGTATGCCAGCTTGGGCTACGGCAGCGTGCTGTGCTCGGCCGAAACCGGCGACAACGTGGCGACTGTGGCCGCGCTGCTGCCCAATAAGGTGTCGCTGCTTTCGGGGCATTCGGGGGTAGGCAAGAGCACGCTCATCAACGAGCTAGTGCCCGACCTAGACTTGAAAACGGCCGAAATCAGCGCATTTTCTGACAAGGGCAAGCACACCACCACCTTCGCCGAAATGCTGGAAGTGGTACCCGGCACGTACCTCATCGACACACCCGGCATTAAGGAACTAGGCCTCGTGGATGTGCCCGCCACCGAGCTGGCCGGCTACTTTCCCGAGATGCGTGCCCTATTGGGCCAGTGCCGCTACCACAACTGCCAGCACGTGCACGAGCCTGGCTGCGCCGTAATCGAGGCCGTAGACCAGGGCAAGCTGGCCGTGCCGCGCTACGAGAGCTACCTCAGCATGCTGGCTGACGAAGACAATCGGCATTAAAAAGCTGTTTGATTGGTTGTCGTTATGCGCGTAAATCGGCAATGACAACCTGTTTTTTAGTAGTTTAAACAGGAGCTTCTCAGGCAATAATCTTAGTTGCACGACGCCGACTCTTAGTTTCTACCTCTTACCCCCATGCTTCGCCATGTTCCTCAGCCTGCTTCCGGTACCGTTTGCTGATGCCGCCCGCCAGCGGCAGTTCGACGCCCTGGAAGCGGCGCTGCAAGCCGAGGCCGATGCACCCGCCACGGTGTTGCTCGGCAACCTAGGCGCGTTTGCGGGCTTCGAGGCCGATGCGCTGCTCGTGCGCGCCCACTGCCTGGCCTTGCTCGTGCTTACGCCACGCGCCGGGCGGCTTACCATTCCGGCGCTGGCCTACGGCGGCTGGCAGCTCGATGGCCAGTTACTACCCGGCCGCGTGGGTAGTGATAACCCTTTTTTGCAGTACCAGCAGCAGCAACCCGAGGCGCTGGCGTGGTTGCAGTCGCAAGTAGGGCCGGCCCTACCCCCCTGCGCGGGCCTAGCTTTGTTTGAAGCGCCGCTCGCATTTGGGCCCGAAGTAGAAACGCACCTGCACCACGCCGCTGGGCACGATTTTCAGTTGGTGGGTGGGGCAGCTCAGTTGCTGCGACGGTTGCCTCAGCTAGCTGCGCCCACGGCCGTGCTGCCAGTACCGGCCCTGCTGGCCTGGGCCAAGCAGCTGGAACTGGAGCTGGCAACGCCAGAGGAAACGGAGCCCGAACCACCCACCAACTACCTCACTCATAAGCTGCAGCAGCTCTGGCAGTGGCTGGGTGCCGAGGATATTCCGGCCGACCTGCCCTACGGCGCGGCCCCTACCCCCGACCTGCACCTGCGCGACCAGCAAGAGCAAGCGCGCCTGCAACACCTGCGCCAAGAGCTGCAGGCCGAGCTGCACCACCAGCGCCAAGAGGCCGCCGCCCGCGAGGCCACCCGCACCCAGGAGCTGGCCCAGTTGCGGCAGCAGCTGGCGCAAGCCGGCCAATCGACCACCGAGCGGCAGGCAGAGCAGCAAGCCAAGGCCGCGCTGGAAGAAGAACTGCGCACCACCCGCGCCGAGCTAGCCACCCGCCACCAGGAGCTAGACACGCGTATTCAGCAGCTCGGGCTGCTCATCAAGCAGTTGCAAGCCGCTGATAAGCCCGCCCAGCTGCCAGCACAGCCGCAGCCCGCTTCGCCTAACCGCCCAGCGCCGGTGGCGGCCGAACGGCTACCGAGCCGTAGTGCGCCAGTGGCGCGGCCGGCGGCTACGGCCGCGCATCGGCGCCTGCGTCAAGCCGAGCGCTGGGGTGTGGTGGCGCTGGTTGCGGCGGGCCGAAGCGTGGGTGCCTGGGGCGTGGCGCGCCTGGCGCGGCCGCCTAAGCCAGGGTTAACCACTGGCGTCGCACACCGTAGGCGCACCGTTTTGCAGGCGCAAGAAGGGACAGCGCCTCGCCCTGTTTACCTGATTGATAGCAGCTTAGCTGCTCCTCTCAAAGTAGATACGGCTGGCGCCTCTATCTCTTCCACTGTCGTGGACCCGAATGACGTATTACCATCTAATCCTTCTCTCCATACCTCAGAAAAGCAAGATATAGATAGTACCACTGCGCCCGCCTCAGATGCCCTTCCCCCCGCCGCTGCGCCCGACTCGGCGGCCATACCCAGCCCTACCCCCTGATTTCTGCGTACACCCGGCCAGTTTCGTTTTTCCTACTTCTATGGCTGATAAAATTGCTTTTCTGGGCCTCGGCAGCATGGGCGCCGCTATGGCCGCCAACCTGCTCAAGGCCGGCTTTCCCCTCACCGTTTACAACCGCACCGCCAATAAGGCCGAACCGCTGCGCCAACAGGGCGCTACCGTGGCCCCTACCCCTGCCGCCGCCGTTAAAGACGCCGCCATTGTGTTCACGATGGTGACCGACGACCGGGCCCTCGAAGAATTGACTACGGGTCCCGATGGCATCCTGAGCGCCTTGCCGAAAGGCGCCATTCATGCCTCGTGCAGCACGGTAGCCCCCGACACCAACCGGCGCCTGGCTGAGGCACACGCGGCCCATGGCTCGGTGCTGGTAGCTTCGCCTGTGTTTGGCAAGCCCGACGTAGCGGCGGCCGGCAACCTTTGGATAGGCTCGTCGGGCCCCGCCGAAGCACGCGAGCGCCTGAAGGCGGCGCAAGCGGCCATCGGCCAAGGCACCCATGATTTTGGCGACGACCCCGGCGCGGCCAGCGTGGCCAAGCTCTGCGGCAACTTCCTACTCGGCACCGTGATTGAAGGCATGGCCGAGGCCCTGACGCTAGCGGAGAAATGCGGGCTCGACCGTGTGGGTTTCTACGACATGCTCACCAGCACGCTCTTCAACAACCCCATCTACAAGGGTTACGGTAAGCTCATTGCCGAGCAGCACTACCAGCCAGTGGGCGCGCCGCCCGCCATCATTCGCAAGGATATGAACTTGGTGGTGCAGGAAGCTTATAAGCATGACATGCCCATGCCTTTCGCCAATATCATCCGCGACCGCCTCACGGCTACCGTGGCCTTGGGTGAGCCCAATGTAGACTGGGCGAGCTTCGCCAAACGCGTATCGGAAGACGCTGGGCTGTAAAGCAATAAGCGTAATAGGTAAGGGGGGTAGGGCCGTTCTAGTTTGTCGAACGGCCCTACCCCCTTACCTATTACGCTTATTACTCAATTATTTAGCTAGCGGCAATACTACGCCATCAATCACGTGGGTTACGCCGTTTTTCGAAATCACATCGGCAATTTGAACCGTGGCAGGCGCGTCTTTGCCGTTGCTCACCATCACTTTGCCATCCTTTACCGATATATGCAGCTTCTCGCCGTTCACGGTAGTCAGCTCTTGGCCATCCTTGAGGTCGGCGGCCACCAAGCGGCCAGGAATGACGTGGTAGGTCAACACGCCCTTCAGCTTGGCGGCGTTGGCAGGAGCAGTGAGGGCAGCCACGGCAGCCTTAGGTAGCTTGCCAAAGGCATCGTTGGTAGGGGCAAACACGGTGAAAGGACCCGTGCCCTTCAAGGTTTCGACCAGGCCAGCCTGCTTCACCAGCGACACGAGCGTGCTCACGCTTTTGGCGCCCGCCGCGTTGTCCACGATGTCTTTGTCGGCTGTCATGGCCACGCCATCTACCATTACGCCGCCGGGCTTGGCCATACGGGCCGAGTCGCCGGCCATTGCGGCGGCCGAGTCGGCGGGATTGGCGGTGCTCGCCTCGGTAGTAGTAGCCGTTTCGGCCGTTTTGTCGCCACCGCAGCTGCTGAGGCTTAGGCTAAGCGCGAGGGCAGTAGCGAGGGGGAAGAAAGTTTTCTTCATGAAAAAGGGAATAAAAAGGGGGTAGGGATGAACGCGTAGCCCAAGCATACGTAGCAGCAAAGGCCTTCGGTTTTGCGAACCCGGCCAGCCCACGCTTGTTTTACCTTCGCAGTGCCCAAGCCGAGTAAGCTGGGCTATTTTCTTACCCTTCACCAGGTTATTTTTCGATGAAAACCGCTGAAATCCACACGCCTAAGGGCGTCATGAAAGTTGAGTTTTACGAGCAGGATGCTCCCAATACCGTTAAAAACTTTACCGACCTAGCTAGCAAAGGCTTCTACGACGGCACCAAGTTTCACCGCGTTATCCCGAATTTCATGATTCAGGGTGGCGACCCCAACACCAAGCCCGGCGCCAAAGGCCAGCCCGGCACCGGCGGCCCCGGCTACAAAATCAAGTGCGAAACTGGCGGCAACAACCAGTACCACGAGCGCGGCGTGCTTAGCATGGCGCACGCTGGCAAAGACACCGGCGGCTCGCAGTTTTTCATTGTGCACGACCGCCAAAACACCGCTCACCTCGACCGGGTGCACACGGTATTCGGCAAAGTAGTCGAAGGCCAGGACGTGATTGACCAGATTCGTGGCAACGACGAGATTACCAAGATTGTCGTTAAAGACGAATAGCGAAAGCAAACTTTAGCTTGCCACAACAGGCATAAAGGCCGTTCTGCTGATGCAGGACGGCCTTTTTTGTTTAGCATGCATAGCACCTATGCTACTCGCCTTGCCACCAAGGCAAGCAGTGCAGCTTCCTCGTAGGCTTCCAGCGCTAGCAGGGCTTGGTAGGGGTTGCCAGGTAGCTTCAGCAGTTGGGCAAAGGCTGGCTCCGTCTTCACCCCGCTGGTTTTGAGCGCCAGCACCTGCTGCTTGAAAGCTGCGCCGCCGGCCACCAGTAGCCGCGCTTCTACTACCAAATGGCGGTAGCCGTTTTGGCGCACCGTGGGCAGAGTTTGGCCAAACACCTCTACCGCCAGTCCCTCTAGCTCAAACGAAGCCACCAATGCTGGCTCCGTCGTGCTTGCCGGCCGCACCGCGTACCTTGGATAAGCCGCAAACTTTGCTAGCGCTTGCCGGAAATCAGCCATGGCGGCCACCTCACAAATAATATCTAGGTCGCTGCCGGGCACAGTGAGGTCCAGCGGAAAGGTGCCCACCAGCACGGGGCCGTAGTCCTGAAGGCGAGGCAGCAGTTCGTAGCGGCGCAGTAGCCGAAGTGCCTGTCGTTGCGCCACACTGCCGTACTGCAGATAGCTAGGGTCTTTCCAGTCAGGAAGCATTGCGTAAAGAAAAGCCCCGCGCACCAACTGGTGCGCGGGGCTTTGTAGTTTTAGGGTAAGCTAAGGCTTACCCTACATTTTGCTAGCGGCGGCGGCGTGGCTTCTGTTCTTCTTCGTCCTCGTCTTCGTCTTCGCCGAAGCTCGGCATGGTGAACATCGACGAGAGCAGGTCCTTGAACTGCGCGCCAGCCGTGAGGCGGTTGCGCGAAATGAGCGAGTGCTCAGCCAAGCCGTGCAGCAAAAACTCCATGAGGAAATACGTCGTTTCGGCGTCTTCCTTAGGGTGTAGCTCGGTCACGATGTCGCGCAGGCCGGGTACTTTGTCGAGGGCAGCACGGTAGTCGGCAGTGCTGGCGTCGTGCAGGATATCAAGCGTGTTGCCACTGCCAAACCACTCCTGCACCGCTTTGTAGGGGCTAGGGCGGTTTTTAAGCTTCTTCGACTTGTCGGGATCAGGGAAGTAATTCAGAAACAAGGTGCGGATGGCTTTGCCCATGAGCTTCTCAGCCACGATGCCCGCACCTTCCTGCTCACCTTCGTACACCAATTCCACTTTGCCCGTGATAGCGGGCACGGCCGAAATGAAATCGGCCATGCGCACGTAGGTATTGCTTTCGCCATTAATAAGCGCGCGACGCTCGGCACCAGCCACCACCTGCTCGTAGGCCGAAATGGTGAGGCGAGCCGACACGCCCGACTTAGCATCCACAAACTCAGAACCGCGGGCCTCTACGGCCACCTGCTCTACTAGGTCGCTGATGATTTCGTTGGTAGTTACCAAGCCTTTCTGCTCCTCTTTGATGCGGGCTTCCTGCTTGGTAATGCGCTTGCCAATTTCAATCGACTTCGGATAGTGCGTGATAATCTGCGCGTCAATCCGGTCCTTTAGTGGCGTCACGAT